>Ga0209187_1002101_pt1 | contig 20057 bp, 25 predicted proteins | sample BantaG_FD_187430 | JGI IMG/M metagenome (GOLD analysis project Ga0209187, IMG submission 187430) | Marine algal microbial communities from Bantry Bay, Ireland - BantryBay_4 metaG (SPAdes) (version 2) | ecosystem: Host-associated > Algae > Red algae > Unclassified | place: Bantry Bay, Ireland...
TGGACAGAGACTGACTTGCGGACCGACTCTCTCCACCAATCAGATGCGCCCCTGGGACTGACTGAATGCTCCTGATTGCTTACATGTCCCCATACAGCCTGGAAACCAACATCAGCTCCTCTTTTTTCCTGCACTTCTGGCGAGGAAACAGTAGAAAATCTCAAAATCTCGCCTGGGCAGCTTGCTCAGTGCCAAGAAAAGCGGATCCAGCGGCAACAAACAGTGAGTTCTGCTGGATGCAAGGTCCTGTCACCGAATGCGGGCTTTCTATTGGCTTCGATGCCTTCTTACTGTCGTTTTAAACCAATAGAGTGATCTTATTCAGAGTCAGTCTCGGTCTCTGTCCCCCAGGACAAAATTCGGGGATCAGCAATACTTTGCATCGAAGAGAAAAACAATAAGTTAGGCACCTGTTCTCCCGACAACTTTTGACTCGTCGCCCGGATCCTGTAACTTTGTCTGTTGATTATGTCTCTCACGCGCGCTTGTGGGAGAAAAAAATGGGGCGGTACCCATGTCGGTTTCATTGGCACTGCAAGTCGCGTTCAATCGATAGAGCTGCACATTCAAAGTACGTAGACGTCTGGTTGCCGTAGAAATAGGAGCGTATGTTCCACAACAGAGCGCCCGAGAGGTACTGAGCGCCCACAGAGGTCTCGCATGTCTTGAGATTTCTCTTGAAGTCGAGGGACGTGAACTGCTGCTTCACTTCTTTGAATCCCCACTCAACCGCTTCTCGCAGGCGATTCATAGCACCATCGTACGCTTGCTCCTCTGCGTCACCATCAGGCCAAGCACCATAGCCACGCTGTATCCAGGCACGAAGAATGTACGCCGAATCACCATAGATGCAAAACTGTGTCTCGTCAATGAGAAGGGTCGCCTCAAGCTGCGCGTCTATGCCAGACTCGTGGTACAAGATCACGTCGTGACGGCGGCCCTCAACCGGTGCAAAAAGATAAAACGAAAGTCCATCGGGTGTAGCACAACCCCGTAGCCACGGTCCCGGGGAGGGAAGCAACCCACCGCGGCGGCCCAAAGAACGTGCCCCCTATAGGATCACCCGATCCGGGAAGAGGGGCCGCCAAAGGTACAAGACAACAGGCACGGTTTACTTGCCGGCGACGACGGTGTCTCCCACCGTCGTCGCCCTTCGTCCTAAATCGGGCGGAAACCGTTGCGGGGGCCCAATTCCCCTAATGGGAATTGGCCCCGGCCACCGACCAACCAATACAACTAAGTACAATACGAGGCAAGTCCCCCAATGCGATAAGTAGAGACGAGGGGGATCGCGGCCGCCGGGGCGCGCCTGACGTGGCGGCCCCTGGCGAGGCCACGCGGTGGCGCGCGCGGGCCCCAAAATCGCCACGGCGCGCGGCGCCCGGATTGGGCGCGGGACCCACGCCACCGCTCCCCGCGTGGCCGTGTGGCCCGTGCCGCGCGTCCCGCTGCTTGCCACCCGCGGGCCGCGTCCCCCCGGTCCCCGTCAGGTGAGGCGGGGCGTCGGCAGCGACGGCGGGGGCCGCCGGCCGCGGGGGTGGCGGATCGGCGGTGCGGCGTCCCGTGTCGGCGGGACGGGGTGCGCCGGCAGCGTCGCCGGCGGCGTCCGGAGGGCAGTCGCGCTCGGAGCTCGCGGAGAATCTTCTCTGAACGGCGACATGGGCCCGGGTCCCCGACCGGGACCATCTGCGACCGACGCCGCGGCCGCCTCGGGCGCTCCCGCCGGGACTACGGGACGCAGTCCCCAACACGGTCGCTCTCCCGCCGCCGGCGGCCCCGGCACCGCTGCCCGTCGGGGTGCCGATCGAGGTCGCTGACGCCTGCGATGTGGACGGCGAGGGCCCTTGGCCGACGGTGCGCGCCACGTCCGGGGGCGCCACGCCGGGACCCGGCGACACGGCGGCCATCGACGAGGCATGGACCCGCATGCTCACCGGTGGCGAGGAGGGCGGGTACTTGGCCCCGGACGCGGCGCTGAACGTCTTGAAGTCGTTGGCCGCCGTCGACCGCCCGCTCGCCGCCGAGTACTTCCGCCGCATTCTGCGGGTAAACGAGGTCGCCGTACTCCTTCCGGAGCCGATAGCGGACGTCACCGAGATGTTCTGCATCGACGGCGCCGCGGGGTTCGCGTGGCTGGTGGCGCTACAGCGCCAGCTGCCGACGCTGCGGGAGACGACGTGGGGGGACGTGAGAGTCGGGTTGGAGTTTTGGGTGGGGCGTGAGCTACTCCTCACCTCCGTTCCTGTCCCCGGGGACGACTGGGCCAACGAGCGGGACGCCCGCATGATGGGGCGGCTAGCGCCGGTGGCCCGCGCGGGCCACGGCGCGATGCGCCTGCCGCTGCGTGAGTCCGCCGACCGGGCGTTCCTCCTGCCGCCGGCTCCCTCCGACTGGGACTTTGTTTTTGCCGCGCCGCGTCTGCTTCCTTGGTTCTTGCCGCGGGTCTTCACCCATCACGCGCACCGCCTAGCCACGGCGACGAGGGACCCCCTCCTTGGCGTAGCGCGCCTCGCGGCGGCCTGTGCGATGGTGAGCGCCGTCCTTGCCGCGTACGAGCGGGACCGCCGCTTGTTCCGGCCCCTGCCCTTGGCGACGTGGGCGCTCACCCGCTTTGGGCCGGTGACCCTCGCCAAAGGGGACACTCGGCGGGACACCACGCTGCGCCTCATCCTGGCGGCGTGGCCGCACGTCCCGCGGCGCCTTGTGCGCCAGCGCCTTCCTTACTCCACCCCGGGGAAGGCACACCCCACCATCCCTTGCGCCCATCGGAAGACGATGATGAGCGCCGAGCGCCACTGGGTGGGCGTAGCGCCGTGCGCGTCGTCGCCGACCGGGTTGGGGTGCACGGAGGCCGCCCTCGAGGCGGACTTGCCTCCTCAGTTCCCCTACGTGGACATCGGCGGGGACGGGTACGGTGCTCCGCACCCGGCGGCGTCCGCCGAGCCCCGTGAGGCCGGCGGGGCTGGTCCGCCACGGTCCCCGCGGTCGGAGCCCCAAGGGGGCAGCGCCGACGCCCCTTCGGACGCGGGGGGTGCCGCATCGCTTGGCGACGGGGCCGGGCGTGCCGGCGGCCGCGGCAGGGCCGACCCAGGCGGGGGCCAGCGGTATCCCACCGCCGGTGCGGCCGCTACGGGGTGGGTGCCACCGGCGTACGCCGGGGGCCGCGGGGGCCGTGACTACCCTGCCGGCGGTGGCGCTGCCTGGCCCGGCGGCCAGGGGGCCGGCACCAGTGGCCCGCGCCACGGCGGGGGCTGGCAGCCCGGCAGTGACGACGGCGGCGGCGAGTACGGCGGCGGGTACTGCGGGGGCGGCGGGTACTACAGTGCCGGCGGTCGCGGCGGCGGTTACGGCGACGGCGGATACCGCGACAGTGGCGATCGCGACGGCGAGTACCGCCGCGGTGGCGGCTGCGGCGGCGGCGAGTACCGCAGCGGCGGCGACCGCGGCGGGGAGGGCCGCGGCGGCGGCTACCGCGGCGGTGATGGCCGCGGGTATGACCGCCGTGACCACCGGCGCGGTGGCGGGTACCGCGGCGGCCACGACCGCAGCGGCGAGTACGACGGCGATTATCGCGGTGGCGACAGCCGCGCCGGCGGGTACGGCGGCGGCGAGTATCACAGCGGTGGCGACCGCGGCGGCGAATACCGCGACGGCGGGTGCCACGGCGGTGACGACCGCGGTTACGACCGCTACGGCGGCGGATACCGCGGCGCAGATGACCGCGGGTACGACGGGTTCTACAGCGCCGGGTACCACGGCCGGGATGACCGCGGAGAAGGGCACCACGGCGGCGGCTACCGCGGGGGCGGCCAGGCCGGCGGACGGGGCGACGGTGCCGGCGCGCCCGGGTCCGAGGGCGCTCGGGGTGATGACCCCTGTCCCGGGTACGGCCAGGGCCATGGCGGCGGGGGCCGCGATTGGGCGCCACCGCCGGTGTCGCCCCGCGACGGTCGTGGGTATCCGAGACGTGGCGGGGGTGAGGCCCCGCTGACGCCGCCGCGCCGAGAGCCCACACCCGCGGCGTCGCCGGTGCGGCCGCGCCGCGAGCCCGCGCCCGCTGCGCCCCCGCCGGCGCCGCCGCCGGTGTTGTCGGTCGGGGGTCCGCCGGTGTCCGGCCGATCCCTCGCCCCTGCCGGTGTCCCCGCGTCTCCGACCCTGCCGTCTCCGGAGGTGCCGGTCGCGGCGCCGCCGGCCCCACCGCGGGGAGCTTCTGCGCCCGCGCCTTTGCTGCCGGTGTCCGGGCGGTCCGCCGCGCCTGCCGCGGCCGCCCCGTCGCCGACCCTGCCGTCCCCGGGGTTGTCGCCCGCGGCGCCCCTCCGTGATGGCCGTTCAGGACGTGGTATGAGCTGCGAAGAACAAGCCGGCGTCCTTTCTGGTCGCTGGCATGACGACGATGAAGACTATGGGCCTGCTTCCGGAAAGGATCCACGTCGGTCGCCACATGAACAAGAAACCCGTGGTGAGGCGGCTGCCTCTGCGCGGGAGTCGGCGCGAGCGGGCAACCGCTACCCCGTCCCGCAGTCAGTGCTGTTGGCGTCGAATTCAAGGAGGAACAGAGGCTTAACACCCACTGTTAGCTTCCCCGCACCACTGGGCTCGGGCAAAGAGGTGGTTGTTGATTGCGCTTTTACGTAAATGAACGCGCGCCGACAGGCCAAGAAGAAGCGCATTGCGGTGGTAAATGAGTCGCCAGCAAGACACACGGGTTCCACCAACAGCCAAAAGTCCCTCTCAAGTGGCACTTCGGGCTCGGCGTCATTCAAATGGAGCGCATGCCCGTCATCGGGAAACAGCGGTTCGAGTGCGACCCAAAGCTCCTCGCCAGCTAGTGGCACCTTTTCGGCCTTTCCGTCTGCAGCGAACCTCTCCGGCTCTGAGGGCATGTTTCCTAGGAGCCCTTTCGTTTAACGCACTCATCCGACGGGAAGGAGTTTCGTGTGGCCAATAATTCCTCCAAAGACACGTCACTGTCCTCGTTGAGCTCGTCACGCAGCGAGACAGAGTCTCTTTCGTTGTCACAACGTCAGGACAACACGGCTGTCTCCGCAGGGAGACACCCAGACGTCAAAAAAGTGGTCGGCAACGAGATGGTTGCGAAAGATGCACTACCGCCTAAGAAATCCAAATCCATTGTGGCACCTCGGGTCGTGCCAGTGAATGGTCTTCCACTGCACGGTGTGCCGTACTTGATTCGCCAACAAACAAGAACACTTGACAAGGACGGAGAGGTTATTCTCCGCGTCAGTCGTGACTTACGGCCGTCGTTATGTGCTCTGCCTGCAGAAGGAAAAGTTTCAGTGTGACGCCGAAAGTTCCCATCCTATCCCACCATTGTCAGCACAGACATGAGTGACCCGGACATTTCGGGTCAGGAGACGGCGAAATTGAGATATCTTTTTCCCAGCTCGACGGCGAAGCAGATGACGCTGAAGGAAGCAGCAGTCGCGAATCGGCTGAGCTCGAGAGCGCTGCAGGCTAACTCTCCCGAGTTCAACGAGCAGCTCATTGTGGACAACATAAACGAGGCCGGTCTCTTTTGAGAAAAAGGTCGCCCTTTCCGGAACGCACAGCACAGACAGTTCTGTGGCAAGATGGGAGCCCTGTTTGCAGTACACCCGAAAGCCAGCTGTCGATGCGATTTACCTGTTCTACCCCAGCGAGGTTCTCCTAAGTCCTGCCGACGGCCTGAGCCGCAGCCCTGGTGATCCGATGGTTTCCTGACAGGCACCGCGCCTTGTCCCATCCAGTCGACTGGCAAGTCCGAGAATTCTGAACCATTTTGGTATGGCGCAGGCCTGCACGACGTACGAGGGCCTTACAACGAACATGCTTTATCGAGGATCACTTGGGACGATGTTCCCTTGGCATGTCGAAGACAGCATGCTTCTCTCGGTATCATATTGCCAGTCGGGCAAGCCCAAGGTACGGTGGGTCGTGCCGGCACATCAGAGAACACTTGTCAACGCTCTGTTACTGAAGTACATTGATCTATTCGTGCTGACCGCGGCAGACGGAAACATCCGGGACGTACTGGCCAGAAAGCGTCTGTTCTTTTCACCGACATTTTTCCTAGAGCACGTTGTTCAGGTCACACGAGCGGAGCAGCATTCAAGCGACTTCATTGTGACGGCCTCTGGGGCCTTCCACAGTGGCATGAACCTGGGTGTCAACCTCACGTCGGCTACCAATTTCCCCACCCTAAGCTGGTGGCGCCTGGGAATTGAGCATGGCGCTTGCGCGCGAGAGTTGGGCCGCCACATGCCCTACCCTCTGGAGAAGATGATAATACAGTCATTTCAACAATTGGTGGCAGGGAATTGGTGGTGGGGAGCGATCCCGAGAACTTGTTCAGGGACGTCAAGGTGGCCGAGAAGTTCGTCTCGGAGTGCGTCGATCGCATGACGGCCTTTGTCAACTCTCAAGACGGCAAAGTGTCGGTGGTGCCTTTCTCTGGCGTATTGGAAGCCGTCCGCAAATTCCTCTGGATAGCCCGAACTCCTCCGTCCACAGAGTCAAACAACATGCGCGTCGACCACTCCAGAGACGGTGCCCTGTGCAAAGACTGCAATGCTCTCTCTTGGGCACCTGCCGTAGTGTGCTAGACGTGCCTTGAGAACTTTGGGAAAAGAGCGCAGGAGGAGGCTCCTCTGTCGTGCTGGCGCGGTGTGTAAAGCACCTATGACGAATGGCACAGGAAGAAAGTGGGAAACAACACCTTGGTTGTCGTGAAAGGCTGCCACGAGCCTTCGGTAGTTTCCCGTATATGTGGGGAGGCTGGGAAGCAGCTTATTCGCGGATTGAGGAGACTGCTTCAGCGGGTGAAATGAATTTCTTTCGCTTATGATCGTGCTTCTCTAATTTCTTATGTCACTCCCGTGCATGGTTCTTTCTGTAAAACGAAAGTTTTCTTCGTTTTTCGCGAGAGCCCCACTTCGCAATGTGTGTGATGCTCCGAGGCCCACGATCAAACATCGATACATCAGACAGCTGCCTATACAGAAAGATTGCTGACAAGCAGCACTGACCTTTTCGCGTCGCGTTGTTCTGCAGGAAAATGCACATTTTCCACTCGTGAAAATATTGTGAATATGGTTATAGTTTAGGCACAAAATGAATGAAGCTGTTCGCACTCATCAGGTCAGTGCACGAAATCAACGACATTTGAATGGAAAACCGGACCGCTTGGAGAACAATTGAGAAGCCGACCAAGATGGTAGGGCGAGCGCCAGCTTCTTTTCGCTCTCGCAGGCCACAATGCACCGTCTCGAAGGGTCTTCCAATTCTACCCTTGCTGGTCCGCCGTCGGCGGCTGCCGATGCAGTTTGGGGAGAGCCCCCATTGACGACCAGGTGACGTACCCAAGGCAACCATCGTTGGCATGAAAAGAAAACTTATTACTCAATTGTAGCGACGTCAAGCACGCGGAGGAAATGCAGCTCAGGCACAGCTTCGGGCACAGATTGTGCCGCGTTCGCATCCATCTGCGTCGGAGGGGTTTGCAGCACGGCGATAGTGGCGCCTGCATGCACTTTGAAGAGATGGCGAGTGCTCTTTGCGCTCTTCCAGAATCTCAAAACCCCACCAGCAGCGTACTGGGTCCACAAAGCGCTGACGTGCGAGCACTGCTGCTTTCCTCGTGTCGACCACGCCTCCTTACGCCTGTCAGGAAGCCAAGAGCCAAATCCGATCTTATGCTGAAGCAAAGCTTCCGTTTCCTGTCCGTTAGGGTGTGTCAGCCACTCCTGTGGAATGCCGTTCTTATCTGGAGCGGCAACAACCCTGGAAAGCATCTCAACATCCCGCCATCTCTGCATCGAGAAGCCAGCAGGATCATGGCTATTGCTTCGCTGAACTTCTCTCTTTGAACTTGACGGAACTTTTCGAACAGCAGCTCGCATATGGCCGGCCCAATTTGAACAAGTGGCAGGGCCCGATAGAGAAGCTGGAGGACTCTGTGCACGCTTGGCTTTTCCCAGTTGATCCCTTAATTGTGAGGGAGGCGAGCTCGTCGAGAAGAGAACATCCCAGCAGCTGTAGCGTGTGAACGGTTGGCTTGCAGCCGACGGCATGTTCCTCATCGTTCCGATTTGTTGGGCGGAAGAACAACGCGTTTTCAAACGAACGTATAGCTTTAAGCGCCGCAAGACCCGACACAGCCAACGCCGGTAGAACGGTTTCTGAGTGCATGTCATCCAGCACTGTCGGAGCAATGGTGAAAAGAACAGCGTGGTCGGGCATGGACAACGTTGTGCCACCCATCTTCTCTGGCTCAAAGGCCTTGAGAACGGTATGTCGGGGTACATATCGGGGACACGCACGCATGTCATTCACATACTCATCCCGTTGAAGGACTGAAAGCGCATTGTAAACCTGTTGAAGTAGCGGGCCGGCTAGATTGAAGAATAGCAGATGAGATGGCGCCACTATGACGTGATGGTGGACGTCGAAAGATCCAGCTCCACGTGCCTCGGAAAAACCCATGAACTGGTCGCCAGGACCTTTCTGCATCCCGTTCAGCAACAGCGCTGCTTTTATGGTTGCCTCAGAGCTCAGGCCAGCACCAATGACAGTGCGCTGCACAGCAACAGTGCGTTCTTGGACGCGGGCATATCGAGCGTCTCTGACGTCAAAAACCATGGTGCTGCTCATCGCGCGTTCCTTTCTTTCAGAAGTCGTTTTTAGACCGACACTATCGCAGCTAGTACAGTGCTCCGCGCAGGTAGCGCCAATTGTATTGCACAGCTTACCTGCCATTGGAGTGTCAAAGATGCCGGCGGCAGGATAAATGTGCACCAGTGCATTTCTCCCTGTAAAAGCGTCATACACGGTAATCCCCGTTTTGGAGGCGTGGCATAAGTCCTTAACAACGGCGGCTATCAATGGCGCGCTAGCAGCACCCGGCGGAAGATTAAACAACGAACGCACAGTTGAACTCCGAAAGTCAAGTGAGACAGATGTGTAGGCGCCATAGTGCCCGTCAACATCACCACGCCGACGCTTCATGGTGCCGTACTGGTCGCCATACCACGAGACTACTATCTTGTACGCATCCTTCGACACGAGCTGGGCGTCTTCCCTGACGACAGCTACGTCCACTTTCATGCTGTACACGGTGGACACAGCGTTCCATGCAACTGGAGCTCCCTCCTGGACACCCAGAACGCGCATCGCATGTATACTCCCGCACCTTGTGAATCGCGCAGTGAAAGTCCCGTTTCCCGTGAAGCATAAGGATAATAACGCCGGTCGATCCGTTTTTTCGGTCAGCATAAACGTGGCAGTCAAGTCTCCGACACGCAGAGCATGACCGGAGGCATATTCTGATGGTGACAAAGACACTTGGCCGTCTGTGGTCATCCCCGTACTCTGCAGCTCGGCCTTGAGCCTCACAGACGCCGATATGGCCATGGAGACAATGTCTCCGAGCGCGCAGAGTCTGTCGTCGAGGCTAATCTGACGCCGAAAGTTATAGGGCCCAGGATCGGTCGCCGCCACTGTCTGGAACAACTCTGTTTGGCTGCCCACTGTCGCAAGCAATGCGTCACCCTCATCATGAAAAATGGCGGCTGTCAATGAGTCGGCAAAGTCTCGCCTCACATGTTCTGAGAAGGTCGTGTACGGCAAGACAACGTCATGAAGCGTCCTTGGTAACTTTCCTTTGCCCGACGGGAACTGCCTGGATGTAACCTGCTTTTTCACAGGTGCAGCTGCGAGCAGGAGCTTTGCTCTCACTTTCTGCAGACGCTACCGGGATGGCCACTTCTCTGTTGACGATAAAGAGTTCTCTACACTGCGCATGATGTCGTACTGTCTTGTTGACAACCGTGCACGCCCATACACATAACCGTAACAGAGCAGCTCCCAACGAGAAGAAAAGTTGGCACTATCCTCCTCTGAAAGACTGGAGAACTCAGTGTCGGTCGATGACGCGGACGGACTACTTCCGCCTTCCTCCGCGTCCACGTCGCCACCGCCAAGAGAAGGCACGGGAGGAACCATAAGAGGAAGCACGTGAGGGGCACTATGTTTCGCCTCACCGTCACTCCCAGATCTCGAACCATTCATCTCAGCGCCGCCACGAGCGTTAGGCAACGAAGCGCATGAGGCCCCAGCGGTGCTCACATCAGCAGACGCTTTTTCCACACAGTGACGACGCACAGGCACAGGCTCATTACTCTCAAAAGAAAAGTAAGAGGACGCACGAGGTCCACGCCTCCTTCTCTTTGACCCATTCATGTCCATAGCTCCGATCAATAGACTAGCTCTCTTTGACCGTGCGAGTAGCAGGACGGCGGACGGGCTCGACTCATGCGGTGGAAGGGGGTACAGGGAGCAGCCAACGACCTGAGCACTCTAAGATGTTGCTTACAGCTGATTTGAGGGACCTCTCGGACCCGTATGATGCCAGGCACGTTTGGTACACCTATCCGCAGGACATGCGTCTGAGCTGCCGAGCTGATCGTCTTCCGAGGAGCCCGGCTGAATGGGTTCAAGACCGCACCCCCAAAATCCATGCCCTGCATGTCCAGCAGACAAGTTGAACGGACCTTCCCAGGGAGTAGTACTACGCCTGGGGCGTTGTAATCGTGGCTGTGGGCGCTGGTGCGCGGGAGCCGGGTGACCGGTGTTGTGTCGCCTTTGTGGCGTGCCGCTGCGGCTTGTGAACGCCTGCGGCGCACCTGTCCGGGAGAGCTCGTCGGATTGTCGTGTGCTGACAGTGAAGCGGGATAATCCAGATTGGGTAGTGTCATGCATTGGAGGGAAGTATCTGCATCGCAGGTATTTGGCAGCGCGGGAACGGGCCATCTAGTGGCCCCGGTCCCCGCGCAGCGGTTTCCGCCCTTTTAGGACGAAGGGCGACGACGGTGGGAGGCACCGTCATCGCCGGCAAGTAGACCGTGCCTGTTTGTCTTGGCGTTTCGGTCGGCCTGACTTTTTTGACCTCGAGTCCCATAGCGGGTGATGCACGAGCGGCTAGGACGGCCGGTACTTCCCTCCTCTCCGAGGTGATCGCGACTCATTGTACTACATTTGGCGCTCCGGGTGAGACTCTGGCATTGCTGGCGCGGTGCCGAGGACGAACCATGTTGGTGCAGAGGTCGCGTGACCCCAGAGGGGTTGTCTTGGGTGCGAATTTGTCGGTCGAGCGAGGACGTCCCGAGGGACCGTGCTTCCTGTTGTCTCTTTGGATTGCGGATCTTCCTCTCCGTCCCCGCTTAACGATCTCGCGTGGTAGATTGACATGTTTGACAAGCATCAAGAGCAACCACGCCATCGGCGGGAGACGACGGCACGCCGGCGCGGCCAACCCGGGACCCGGGTTTTCGGCAGAGGGTCGGCCCCGGCTTGGCGGCGGTGGTACGGTGATAGGTGAGTTGGACTCCCTACCCGAGGACCTCGGCCACACGCCGACCAACGGGACTCGTCTTCCCCTCATCCGGAACGTGTGGCTGCGGGCACGGTGTGCCGCGATGGCCGCCAGGGGGCCTCCAACCAACCCCTGGAATCAATGCTCGCCGGGCTATGGTACGTTAGCCGTTTCACATTGGGGCGCGGGTTACGTCAAGCGGCGCTTGGCTGGTGAGCTGTCTCGGTTGTGGCGATGAATCTAACAAGTTCATTCCGACCGCGCCGCGATACGATTGAAAGGGCGTCTTTGGCGCTGGGCTACGTTACTGTCCCGGATTGGCAACCCGGAAGGCGGCGGTGCTCAGCGTTGGAGAGCTCTCCCATGAATTTTCCGGTGGGGTATTCGACGGAGGAGCGTCAGGCGGATGAAGACCAAGATTCTTGGCGGGGTCGTCACCATCGGAGTCTTCCCGCGTCGTCGCCGGAACTGTAGGTGGTGTGAAGGTCTTAAGCGACCTTCACAGGTGAGGCTTTGCTCGTGGCAGCCCATCCCGGTGCTGACGCCCTGTAGAGCATTTCGGAGAACATCCGTCCCCACGCGGGGTACTTCGGCAGACAGCGCTACTAAGTTGCGACAAGGACCGGGCAAGATAAGACGCTACTAGTATCGCGCAACGCAAGAGAGAGACGAAGCAGATATTGGGGCGAGCCCAAGACACAAGGGGGGCCGCTCCGATAACGACGACGAGCCGTCGGGAACCTCAACACTGGCGGCGAAGACGGCGCGTCGGCGGCATCGACGACTGTGTCTTTGACTGCGACCGATCAAGGGCGACAACGACGCGATCGGATTCAGCGGCGCGACAGGCCGACATCGGCGTGGGTGTCATCATCTCCCGACCCAAGATCCAGCCGACGGAACCGGCACCGCCGGCACACATGCCTACGAGACGCCCTTCCGGAGCGGGCGCTGATTGGTGACCAGCGCTCCGCCCGGAAGGGGGTGGGATGGTTCGCAGCGATGCGTGCTTGGGGCGGCACAGCCGCCACGGTCGGCCCCGTTGAGGAGGGGGAGGGGCGACGCCCGTGCCGGGCGTCGGCGCACGCGGCCTGTCCGTCCCCGTGACGTGGGGACGACGGTGCGGGCACGGGCATGGCGACGGGTGACGCCCCTGGAAGGGATGCACGTGCATTGGCAGCGCGGAGCATCCCCGGGGACGGACGGTGTTCGACGACGGCGGTGGCGCGTCGGCGTCATTGACGACTGCGCCGTTTACGGCCACCGATCAAGAGCGTCGTCGACGCGATTGAGTTCAGGGACGCCACGGGCGGTTATCGGCGTCGCCATCCTCTGCCCCCGACCCAAGATCGATCCGGCGTAACCTGCATCGCCGGCACGCGTGGCAACGACCCGTCCCTCTTTTGCGGGCGCTGATTGGTGGCCAGCGCTCCACCCAGGAATACGTGGGACGTTTCGCAGCGTTGCGTGCTTGGGGCGGCTCAGCCGCCACGGTCGGCCCCGTCGACGAGGGGGAGGGGCGACGCCCGTGCCGGGTGTCGGCGCACGCGGCCTGTCCGTCCCCGTGTCGTGGTAACGACGGCGCGGGCACGGGCACGGCAACGGGTGACGCCCCTGACAGGGATAGTCGCTTGTTGGCAACGCGGGGCATCCCCGAGGACGAATGGTTGTCGAAGACGGCGGCGGAGTGTTGACGGCGGCCACAGCTGCGGCGAAAACGGAGACCGAGCAAGGGCGTCGCCAACGCGATTGAGTTTAGGGACGCCATGGGCGGTTATCGGCGTCGCCGTCCTCTTCCCCCGATGCGAGATCCGGCATACGGAACCGGCACTGCCGGCACGCATGCCGAAGAGCTGTCCCTTTGGGGCGGACGCTGATTGGCTAACAGCGCAGAGCCCCCGAGGCGGCCGGATGGCTCGGTGCGATGCGTGATTGGAGCGGCTGAGCCGTGCCGGTCGGCTCCGTTGAGACGGGGACGGGGGGCGACGCCCATGACGGTCTTCGGCACACTCGACCAGTCTGCCCTGCGCCGTGGGACGGATATTGAGTGGGGGCGTCGTCGACGCGGCCCAATTTGGTGGCACTATGGTCGATCATCGTCGTCGCCGCCTATATTCTACCTGACATGGAACCGCAAATGGTGCGATGCTGACGCGGTCCGTGACGGACTGCCCCACCGGGGCGGGCGCTCATTGGAACGAGCACCTGAACAGCAAGGGGGGTATCCTCTGGGCGTAAACGACGGTACAAGGCAGCGCTGCGCTCCGTGGGCCATATAGGGTGGCGAACAGGCGGCACCTGTGTCCGGCGCCGGAGTCGAGGGCCAAGCCGCCCTCGTAGCGTTCATGGGTGCGCGGGCACGGCGGGCCCGCGGTGCTTCCCCCACCGGGCGTGGCGGTTGCAGCGGTGGCGGCACGACCCAGACGTCGACGCGTTCCGAGTCGTGGCGGGTGACGGCGGTCGCCGACGTAGCCTTAGTCCTCCCCCCGGGACTCCGCCGGACAGCCCAACCGGGGCGGATGCTGATTCGTGACCGGCAGCCGACCCGATGGCGGGCATGTGCCTGGTCAGTGTCGCCCGCGGCGTGCGTTTCTGAGCTGGTCGTCTCTGAACGACGGCGGCTAGATCGCCAGCGGGGCGCGACGAGGCACCGGCGGCGCAGAACGAGGCGCTCAAGCAATGTGCGACAGTTTTGCGGCCGGCGCGCGACGCGCGTCTTCGTCTGCCCCGGTCTTCGTCGGCGGGCGCGGTGACGCCGACGGGGGAAGGTCTTCCCGTTGTCCAATTCGCGCTGCTACGACGGCGGCGCGGGCTCCGCGAGGCGCGCTTCCCCCCCGGCCTAGGGGAAAGTCGGGGGCCACAACGCCCTCGGCGTGGGGGCGCGCCGCCCCTGGCGGGCGGCGGCGGCGGCGGCAACGACGGGGTGCTTCCGCTGGCGCGGCTCTGGGGCGCGGTGGCGCCGTTGCAACATTCGGTCCTTTGCGGCGGCGCCGCCGGATCAAGCGCGGTTCCAATCGGCGGGCGTCTGACCCGAGGGGCGCGGGGCGGCGCCCTCGTCTTCCGCCGCCGTGGGCGGGCGATGTTTTTCCACCTCACCTGGGGCTTTCCCGTCGTCGGCTGCGGATGCCGTTGGCCCCAAAGAGTGCACCACGGCGCGGCCTTCCTCCCTGGGCTACGGGAACCTCGGCGGCCACACCGTCCTCGGCGGATTTCCGGATCTCCTGTTTCGCGCGTCGATGCGCTGTGGGCGGCCTCCGTCGAGCGGCGCGGACGCCGCAGTCTCAGATGGGGGGGATGTGGAACTACGCCTGGGGCGTTGTAATCGTGGCTGTGGGCGCTGGTGCGCGGGAGCCGGGCGACCGGTGGTGTGTCGCTTTTGTGGCGTGCCGCTGCGGCTTGTGAACGCCTGCGGCGCACCTGTCCGGGAGAGCTCGTCGGATTGTCGTGTGCTGACAGCGGGGCTGGATAATCCAGATTGGGTAGTGTCATGCATTGGAGGGAAGTATCTGCATCGCAGGTATTTGGCAGCGCGGGAACGGGCCATCTAGTGGCCCCGGTCCCCGCGCAGCGGTTTCCGCCCTTTGAGGACGAAGGGCGACGACGGTGGGAGGCACCGTCGTCGCCGGCAAGTAGACCGTGCCTGTTTGTCTTGGCGTTTCGGTCGTCCTGACTTTTTGGACCTCGAGTCCCATAGCGGGTGACGCACGAGCGGCTAGGACGGCCGGTACTTCCCTCCTCTCCGAGGTGATCGTGATTCATTGTACTGCACAGGCTGTCCGTCAAACGGTCCGACGGACCGTTTGTCGACTGGTTGCGGATAGTTCTGAGGACCGTCTCAAAGAATTATCCGCTGGGCCATGTCATAAGTGTCTGAGGATCAGCAAGAGTCGATCCATCCTGTTAATTCCCCATGACCATCGTGTTGATGGTCCCATACGCAACCGGCGACAGTGTGCGTGTCTGTTCAATCATCTGCTGTCGACAATCCTGGAACCGATGTAAGACAATCTGGCGAACGGTCCTTCAGAAAATTCGATTTCGGAGTCAGAATTGTTTGAGGAAGCAGCTCCGGCACGGTGTGAGAGATACAAAAACCAAATACAATCAAGTACAAGTCATACAACAATAGAACTCATGCAAGTACACGAGCTTGAGTCATCATGAGCCCACATGTAAGCACAGCTCCAATGGAATTCCCAAGCAGAGCTCAACAGCCGTAGCCTTGACGGGTACGGCTCTACCACTTGGTATTGGGTTTTGCTTTGGCTTTGCGTTTGGCTTTAGCTGGCGCGCGGCGCTCGCCGCTGGGTGAGTGCTCCAGCCAACGTCGCTTGCCATTGTGCTCGGCGTCCTCAAGTCGGGCGGCACACTCAACATGCCGTCGGGGCAAGTCATTGTCGCCGCTGGGGAAATTGACGACGTCATTGCCGTCGTCCTGCTTTCTGAGCTCCAGGCCCTGGAGGAGCTCAAGATTAAGGACCTTCTCATCCCAGTCGTGTCGGCGGTGCTCCTGCTTGTGATTGTCGGCTTCTTTGCAATTGAGGTCGTGCCACCGCTGCTCGGCAAGGTCATCTTGCCGCGCACGCCACCGCAGCACACGGAGAACGCGCTGCTGATGATGATCTTCCTGTTGTCCATTGGCCTGATGTCCATTGCTGACAAGGTCAAGAGCTCGTACCTACTGGGCGCGCTCATGTCGGGTCTGAGTTTCAGCACTGTACACTCTGTGGTACGTTGTCCGTGTTCTTTGCCTGCCGTCAATCGTTGTATTCGGGGTGCTCACTGGGCTCCTGGTGGTCCAGCCGGTCCGTGGTTTTGGAGCGCAGACTGCTGACGGTTTGTTTGTTTTTGTTTTTCGTATTGTCTCGACCGGCTTGCTTTTTTCGTGGTGTCGTCGCATGTCGTACGCTCAACTCCCCCTAGCACCACGTATGGGAAGGCCAAGTGAAGAGGATTTTGAAATGGTGCGTTGTCCGTGTCTGTTGCGTGCCGTGGCTTTTGTCTTCTGGGTGCGCACTGGGCTCAATGTGGTCCGTCCGGGCCGTGGTGCGGGAGCGCAGACTGCTGACGGTCTGCTTGTTTTTGTGTGCTGTCCGTTGTCCTGACCTGTTTCCTTGTTTTGTGGTGTCGTGGTTTTCCCTTATGCCTCAACTCTCCTCAGGCTTCTCAAGATTTTCTTTGCCAGTACCATTGGCTTTGAGATCCCCATCACGAAGTTCTGGACGGGCAAGATTCTTGGGATGGCGGCCGTATTCACGACCTGCATTGCCGCCAAGCTGCCGGTCGGCCTCTACGCTACCCCGCTTATCCTGCCCAATTTTTTGGTCATTGGCGTCGCTATGGTACGTTGGCTGTTGCTCTCATTCATTTACTCATTGTGGAGGTGGGTGAACGGTGCCGGCACGAACTTTGGGACGTTACCTGCTGCTAGGAGTGCCCAAGCTGACTGACGCTTTATGAATTGCTATGTTTTTTGGTTCGTTCACCGACTTTCTCTCTCAACGCACATCCCCTTCTCCTCACACACAGTGCGCGCGCGGCGAATTCGCGTTTATCCTTGCCCTCACGGCCAAGACGCTAGGGCTCATCAATGACGAGCAGTATGCGTCGCTAGTTCTCCCCGTGTTGTTGGCTGCCGTCGCCGCACCCTTCGGCTTGTCGGCCGCCATCAACTACAGCAACAAGAAGGGCCTCGAAAACATTGACGAGGCGGAGGATGCCACGAGGTACGTTTCGCTCTCCTACCATCTCTCAGTCGTTCGTGTGTTGCGTCGGCATTTTTTGCAGGTTTGTTTCTGTGTGGCACTGCACAGCGCGCGAGTGTGAAGTGGGCCCAATACTTTTCGACTATGGGAAGGGCTTGTGGGCTGCGTGGGCGTGCGGGGCAGCTGCGCGGCTGGGCTGCGCGTGGATTCCTCTGCGGCCTCTGTTCTGATTGGCCGACGATTAGAGCGCCAACTAACTCGGTTCCTCATGGTTTTGTTGTGTTGGAAATCGAATGTTGTTCTGTTTCTTTTTCGTTGTGATCTTTTTGCTCTCCTCTGCGCACCACAGCGCGCTGAACAAGAGCCACAATATCTACTACCAGTGTCACCTTCGTTGTCCCAACTCGTACGTTCTCCGACGCCCTCTGCGCGCTGTCTGGTTTGCTGTGCATTTGTTACCGTTTTTTCTGTTCTGGGTGGATATTGCGGCAGCGCTACTGCCGCCTATGCTGCAGCCTTTGTGGCGGGCGGCACGACTGTGGCGAACGACCCCACAAAGTCGGCGGCAGCTGGTGGTTATTAATCCTTGTTTGGGCTGTGGGGCGAGGTTCATATGGGGCGGAGAACGACTCGCGCATTGGAGGGCTTCGTGCCACCGCACGCAAGTAGCCCCTACTCATCCCCATGTCATCATTTGGTAATCTCAACTGAGGGTGACCCTCACGACGCGCTTGTATACTGACTGCTTGTTCGTCTTCTCGACGCATTTCTGTCTGTTCGCCCCATTGTCCACTTCGTTTCTCCTCTGCGCCTCCTCTTGCGTATGCCTCCCTATTTGCTTTGCCCCGTCTTTGCCCTGCCACCTCCCCGCCTTTTTTGTCCTCTACAGTTGGGGGCTCGTGCAGGGCATCCTGAACGAGGCGGGCGCCCGCAACCTCGAGGTCATTGACGTTCGCATCACCACGTCGGGCAAGGAAGCCGACGACATCTTTTATTTCAAGGACACCACGCTCCGCGCGCCCGTGGCTGCGAGTGAAGAGATGCCCGGCTCGGAAGAAGCGCTGCAGGCCGTGTCGGAACGCATTGACGAGCTGTACGAGGCCTTCTACGCCGTCGCAATGTCCTCTTCCCGGGCCCAAGACGGCCGGCGTGCGACCATCTTCTCGCGCGCGACGGCGCGCATGAGCAACGCGGTCGCGCCCGGCTCAGCCAACGAAGCCGCCAAGGCCAAGGTCGCCCAGCAGGCGGCCAAGCGCAATGAAGGCGACGATGAAGACGAGGACGGGGACGGCGGTGCGGCGGTTGAGGATGACGGGTCGGGCATTTACCTCTCGTTTGTGCGCTGGCTCCCTGGCCTCGTCACAGAGGACGACCTTGCCGACCTCGACGCCGAGGCGCTCGACGAGCGCGCCTTCCAGCAGATTGCCGAGCAGATGGCCGACCGCAAAGAGTCGGTGGCGGGCGCGCGGCCGGGCGAGCCCCTCGGCCGCCCGAGCTTTGCCGAATACGCCATGCGCCGCGGCTCCAACGCCGGCGGCGGCCGCCGCGGCTCCACCGTCACCGACGGCTTCCGCTCGTCGGTCGAGATGGGGGTGCAGGACCGCCAGTCTCTGGCGGGCCGCCGGCAAAGCAACGTTGGGGTGTCCAACCTCGACCGCAGCCGCCGCTCGTCGGTGGCCCAGCGCGTGGCCAACAGCTTTGGCGTCGACCCGCACCAGGCGCGCAACGAGGCGGACAAGAAGATCATGGAGGCGCTCGCCTACTCGGCGGCCGTGTCGGCGGCCGAGGCGGTGCTCAAGAACCCGCACCAGGGCTTTAGCCGCTTCAACGCCAGCGCGTACGAGCGCCGCGCCTCAGAGGTGGACGGCCGCAACGTGCGTCAGGCGTCGCACCCGCGCGACTTCATGATGGGAATGGACATGTAGACGGGTTTGGCAGTGTCGCCTGGGCTGCAGCATGGCTTGTATATGTGTTGTGTTGTTTGTGTTTGCGTTTCTTTTCGACTCGCTGCATCTCTGCATCGATAGCTTGGCTTGCAGTCGTCAGTCTGAATGGGCGCCGCGTGCGCGCATAGCGAATGTATCGGGGTTCGTAGTTGTGGTGCGCTCGGCGAGGAGTTCTGTCGTACACGTTGTCCTTTGGCAGAAGCGTCCGGCTGGCACAGCGCCGACCAAGTGGGGTGCACAGCTTCGCCCAGAACGCGTCCGCATCGGCAACGTTGACTGTCGGGCTGATGGCGCCAGCGGTTCTCCCCCACCGCTGCCGCATCCACCATCCTGTCCTTTGACGCCTCGTCTGCCCATCCTTCCACTCCCCCGTCAACTATCAATGCTCGGTGGGTACGTCGGTGCCAACGTCGGCTTTGGCAGCGGCGTCGTCGCCGTCGCCACACGCACAACGACCAACCACCTCTCGCAGCCACGGTTCGTCGCCCCTCCCCACGCCACCGCCCTCGGCCCGACGCCCACGTCCGTGCGTTTGGTGGGCGCGCCACCGGCGCGGGTGGCGGCCGACCCGCCCGGGGGCCGCCGTCCCCTCGGCCACAGCGCCGTCGGCGGTTGCCGCAAGCGGCGGCGGCGACGCGGGCAGCACCAGCGGCGGCACCCCAGAGGCGCGCCTGTAACAGGGGGCCATTTGCAGGCGCTGTCGGCGGTGAGGGGGCGGCCCCAGCGGGGGTGCGGGCCCCAACGACACCCGACGGCGCACACGCCGGCGACGCCCCGGTGGCGCTCTGACTGCCGGCGCGACGCCCACTGGCGGCGCCACGCGGTCGGCGTTGGTGGCGGCCGACGGCCGGGGCCGCGCCGGCCACGCCGCCCAAACGTGCGGGTCGCAGCGGCGCCGCCGGGACTGCCGGCACAGCTGCGCCGGCGACGGCCGTCCCCGCTGGCTGGCACGCCCCCCCACCCCGGCCGCGCCCGCCGCTGGCCGCGCCCTTGCGGCCGCCGATCGCTCCCCGTCGCAGCCGCCGACGGGCGCCCCCC
>Ga0209187_1002102_pt1 | contig 20051 bp, 16 predicted proteins | sample BantaG_FD_187430 | JGI IMG/M metagenome (GOLD analysis project Ga0209187, IMG submission 187430) | Marine algal microbial communities from Bantry Bay, Ireland - BantryBay_4 metaG (SPAdes) (version 2) | ecosystem: Host-associated > Algae > Red algae > Unclassified | place: Bantry Bay, Ireland...
ATTCCTTCATTAGAAGTTAGCTCAATCTTTTTAGTTGTCGATTGATTCTTTCCCTTTATAAAGACTTCCATGGCATTACGAGTCGCGGATCCTGATTCTCGATATAATAATGGCTGTTCTTTGAATATCAACTCATTTTTACCTTTCCTATTTTTCTCCCGCTCTGTGGAGCCTACTAAATAGAGGCTATTTTTTACCAATGGAAGTGCCTCAAGATCTAAATGGTCTGGTAGCACTGAAACCAGTGCAAAATCTACTCTATTCTCTTCTAAATCTTGGACTACCTTAAGCTTATTGGTGACATCTATCGTAAAGTCTATTCCAGGATGTGCATTAACAAAATCAGCTAAATAGTAGGGCATGACATATTTACCTGTAGATACCACAGCTATTGAGAATCTACCTGACAGCTTCCCTTGATGAAGACTGGTCTTATAGTTAATGGAAGATACCTCCACAAGAATACGCTTTGCAGCTAATGCAATTTCTTCTCCGAATGAAGTCACATATAATTGTCTTCCAATGATTTCTGTTAAAGCTATTGGGAACTGGTCTTGGAATTTTTTTAGCTGAATGGACACAGCGGGTTGCGTTAAAAATAGTGATTCTGAAGCCTTGGTAATACTGCGGTATTCTACCACTCGCAGAAATACTTGGAGCTGATGCAATGTATAATTCATAACTATTTTTTATGTATTACATAATAAGTATAAATAATAATATATGAAAAAATTATGCGAAATTTGTAATGTAAATTGGTTGACATGAGAAAAAAGGCCCAAGTAAAATTGATTAAGGTATTACAGATCATTCTGAGACTATCCTTATTTACTTTATTTGTGGTCGTTCTGGGATACAGCTATTTAGTGGATATCCTTATGATAGTGCCATTATTGCTTTCAGTCCTGATCTTTATCTGCTGTGGTTATATTAGCTTTCACTCGAATCAATACTTAATTAAAACAAATAATAACTATGAATAATTCACAAATTTTGCATCAAGTTAAACTCATCGATGGGACCTTCACACCCTCTGAGGCGAAAGATGTTATTAATACTTTGATAAAAGAAAAGATCAATTTTCACAAAATCCACCGGCTATCCATGTCAGAAGGAAACGTCAATACAGACACAAGCTTTGATGATGGTCGTGTCAATGAGCTTTTAAGAGCAAAGGGAGATTTTGGAAATGTATACGCTGAAGCTAAAGCGAATGGTAAGAAACTAAGAATTACTGGTACGCTAGATATTGAAATGATAGATTAAGAGCCCGGTGGGTTTCATGATTCAATATCTATAGGGTATAATTATTTCTTAGGAGGATAACGAATAAGAGGTAATTATAACAGTGTTTTGGGTCTTTCACACCGCTGCTATTTTATATTGATAGCTATCGGGAAATAAAGAGAACGAGCATAATACCAGAAAGAAAAAGTTTTGCTGATTTAAAAAATCCCTAATCAATTTCCCTGCGGTATATCTTTCAAATAGGGATGTATATAAATAGTCAGGTAGCCGCTGTCACTGCTTCATATGACCTTGGGGTCTGTCAGATCTAATCAGCCCTTCATTTTTTTAAATAAAATATTGGATAGGTTTTTGATTGACATATAAATGCAGTGGTGGTCCTTTTTGAGTGAAATTGATTCTCTAGTATTATGTATTTTATCAAAAAAATAGTATCCTTTTTAAAAAATAAGCAATATTTAAAACTGATTTATTTAAGCACCTTTGTTTTAGGCTTTGGTGCAGCTACTTATCATTACTTAGAGGGATGGTCTTGGATAGATTCACTCTACTTTTGCGTAATTACGATCACGACAATTGGTTATGGTGATTTAGCTCCAATTACGCCTGCTGGTCGACTTTTCACCATCTTATATATCATCATGGGCTTAGGGATTATCATTAATTTTATTGATGTGATTCATCTTCACTATGAGAGGCAGAATGATGTAAAAAAGCTTAAACAATGATTGTATCATCGATACATGCCACTCTCGATCCCGTATATGAAAATATATTTTAATTGCATTGAAACTCCTGTGCACTCTTCTTATTGCATGAATAAACTTTCATCTTAGATCATAACTGTTACTAAGGTATATCATGAACTATATAAATATTTATTAGTTTAAAAATCTTGTATCTTATAAAATTCAGTTAAGAATATGAAGAGAGAGAAATTACCAACAACAAAATTTATAGTGTAACCTAATTTCAAATGTTATTTTTAGTCGGATCATATGGAATGTCTCCCATTCGTATGTCAACATGCAGATATCGTAGATTATTCATTTGTGAGAACAGGAGAAGATATTAGACTATTATATCAGCATATTAAACATTATAATGCTGGTGAGATAGGAGTCATTTTTAAAATATAAATTCAAGAGTCATTCACTAATCTACCTGATAAAGAAAAACTGATGGCCGTTTATTATCTTAGATTTTAGCCAATACAGAATAACATATTGAATTTAAGTACTTAAATGTCTTCTCAGCTTTCCTCCCTTTACATTATTAACGTCAAACTCTGTGATAAATGCTTTTTCATCAATGGCATCGATCATTTTATGAAGCCTTCTCAAGTCGATTCTATTAACTATTAGATGAATAATCTCACTATTCTGAGTTACACCTCTATTACCATAACCTTTAACTCCATGATAGACAGTCATCCCATGACCTATATTATCCAAGAATGTTTGCTGTAATAACTGACTTTCAGTGGAGACTACCATTATGCCCACATAGTTTTCAAATCCCTCAATCGTGAAGTCTACGGCTTTTCCAGTAATTATGTATGTCAATATAGAATACATAGCTATTTCAGGTGTCAATAGTAATGCAGTGATTCCGAAAATAACAACATTAAAAACTAATAATATCGCTCCTATGGAGAATCCGAACTTATGATTTAGGTATATACCCAGTATTTCAGCCCCATCTAGTACAGAACCATTTCTGATAGCTAAACCAATCCCTATCCCTAAAAATAAGCCGCCAAAGGTAGCGATGATCAATTTATCATCAGTGATGGGTTCAAAATTTTCAAAATGAATCACTAATGCCAAACAGCAAATCGATATCAAAGACTTAAAAAGGATTTTCTTGTCTATTGTCAGATATCCAATGATGAAAAAAGGAATCGATATAACCGGTAAAATTAGTGAGATATCAAGATCGAAGACCCTGCTGATCAGAATTGCGATACCTGTGGCACCGCCGTCTAAGAATCCATTGGGTAGAAGAAACATTTTAAGCCCTATGCTGGCTAAAAATATAGCAAATCCAATTTGTACAATTTCAGAAAGTGAATCTTTAATTTTTTTGAAATTCATTAGGCGTTATTTCGGACAAGTATGTATACTTCTAAAAATTATTTATTTTCTAAAATAGAAGTGGAAGGACATGATTAAGTAGCATGTTAAAATATTAAGAAGCGTAATATAATTTGATTTTCTTGAATAATCTATTTATGAACATAGCTCTAATAATACATCACCAATTCTTTACTTTTTACATGTAGATAAGCAGATAAACTTATTGATTTATTATAAGATTAATAGCAGGTAATCCATTGGTAAAAGTTTTTAAAATAAACTGACCTAAAGAGAACCTATCATTACAAAAAGCGTTGTAATGATAGTAATACTATTATTACAAATAGCAATTAAACTATTAAGCCGATGGACTTATCTATTGAACGAGTATTAGTCAAAGATCAAGAGTATTTTAAAATGATGGCGTATCGATATACTAAAAATGAGCAAGATGCTATGGATCTGCTACAAGACACAATGTATAGAGTGCTACGTAAAATATCATATTTCAAAAAAGGGACGAATCTCAAAGGATGGATATCAGTCGTCATGAGAAATATATTTATCAATCAGTACAGAAAGAGGCGCAGAATGCCTATGGTACATCTAGAGAATAGAGAAGATAGGGCCATAGGAGGTGTAGTAGATGCGGAAGGAGAGTACAATTTATTCAATGAAGAGCTCATCGCTGCTATATCAAGTATGAGTGAAAGAGACCAGCAAATGATCAATTTATGTAAAGCAGGGTATAGCTATAAAGAAATGGCTGAACGCCTTGAACTGCCATTAGGTACGGTTAAGAGCAGGATACACTTTGCGAGAAAAGCACTAAGTAGTGAGATCAAAAAAATGAACAAATCATCATGGATAAAATAAATATCAAATTAAACATTAATTCTAAAATATATCTCAAAGATCCGTTAAGCACGAATCTAGGAAAGAAAATAATCGAAAATGATTCTCTTTATCTACCAGTTTATGATGGTACGCTTTGGTACCTTCTCTGACGACTATACGGTGGAGCACTTCTTCATCCATAAATTCAGTATCGGCATTGTACAAAGAAGCCTCTACTAAGTAATTCGGTTTTACTAAAAAGAAGTTATACTATCACGATAGTAGTATTGTTGCCATTGTTTATATACCGATGCTATTTTATATTGATAGCTTCTGGTATGATAATAGATCGAATATATTACCCGAAAGAAGCAGGGGCTGCTGGTTCAATACACCCAAATCAATTTACCTTCGGTTTAGGGCCTATATTTTTGCTCATCGCTATAAAGGAACATCGGTGATCAGCCTGTAAGCGACAAGTTCCTTCGCCTTATTGGGTCTCTTAAGAACCTGCTACAACTGAAGAGGCTACTCAGCCAGTAACACTATTACACAATGCCGAGCTATTACTTAGTATAAATCGAACATCTCCATCTTAATAAAGTATAGTGATGGAAAAGAAGTAATATGATGTATAAGAAGAGTAAAATATCCAAAAGAAATATGCCTCGCTCAAAAGGCGCCATCTTAAAGAAATTACTGCCAATTAATAAGAGACAACAACTGAAGCGGAAGTCAGGTTTGATGGATAGATTCTTATTTAATCAAACTCTAAGTCAGTCTAAATCATCGATATTATAATATTTAGGAGAATAAATTAAGGATACATTCAATAACGCAAAAAATACATAAGATGAAAAGTAAAATACTGACGACAGTCCAAGATATACATGAAGACATAAATGGTTATTTAGAATATAATGCTAAGCTGGCAAGGGATTTTAACTTGAATGTAGAATTAGTGGCAAATTCCCCGAGGATTACCATGAGCGCAGCACCTACAGCGGTGATGGGTCAAGGTCTTGCAGAACCACAGCACTTAGTAGAAAGAAAGACTTTAGATTTTAATGAAAATGTATTAAATAAACATGCGAATCATTTAAAACTATTTCATCCAAATGTAGAAACAAATATTAAAATCGGACAGATAGAGGGAAGAATTTATGAAGACAGTATAAAGGAACATGCACTATTGTGGACGATTAATCAGAAAAGTAATGATAATCTGTACAATCAGATATTCGGGACGACCGAGACAGAAATCTCTAAGAATACCTATCTGCCTGCCCTGACTATACCAGAGAATCATAAATATAAGAAACCTGAAACTTTACTACTAGTCATACGGGATACGCCTTCACTAGATATGAAGTACCTGAATAGAATTATTAATTTTATGGAACTTAGAGCTGTCTACGTATATCACGAGGATGAAAAGGACATCAGAATAGAAGATATCATGAATAGTTTAGGTAAAGAATTTAAACAGTTTTCAGGTACTATAAAAACTTTCTCACTTACTAATGACTCAGATCTACTTTTAAATATAGTAGATCGAGAAAAACCTGAGTGGATTGGATTTGCAAATTTTGAAAGATCAGTATTTGAAAGGCTTTATAAAATCAATACTAATCACTTAATCTTATCTTCTAAATTACCAGTATTAAACTTTTAAAACCCAGATTATGAACTACATAGGATTAGATGAAAAAGAGCTAGAACCAGTAGGTAATATATTAAACGAGTTACTATCTACCTACAGCGTATATTATCAAAACTTAAGAAGCTTTCACTGGTATGTACATGGCAATAATTTTTTCGAAATACATCAGGTCTTTGAAGATCTCTATAATGACGCTAAAGTTAAAATAGACGATATCGCAGAAAGAATACTTACCATAAATCAAAAACCATTTGCAAGCATGTCAGAATATATTACAAACTCAAGAATAAAAGAATCCAAAGATATGCTCAGCGACGAGGATATGGCGAGTGTGATTTTAGGAAACCACTCCGTACTTATAAAAATAATGCGAGAGACTCTGGTAAAAGCCTCAGCAGCTAATGATGAGGGCACAATAGATATCATTGGAGGATTTCTCTCCTCAATAGAAAAGAAGACATGGATGCTAGACGCTTGGAAAAGCCGTCGAACTGCTGGTTTTTTCTCTAAATCATAATCAATTGAGATAAGTAATCAGGACAACATGATTGATTATACAGCACACATCGATTTAAATACAAATATTATTTATTAAATGAATGATCAGTTAAGCACCTCGCTAAGTAATTTAGTAGACAAACTCTCTGGATGGCTCAATGCACTCATCGTGAATCTGCCCAATATTATCTTAGCAGTCGTCATATTCGCATTAGCTTACTTTATCTCTCAGAAGATAAATGGGGTAGCACTTAAATTATTAAAGAAGCGAATAAGACAGCGATCTATAAGGAATCTTATTGCTAATACATTCTCAATAGCCATTATCGCTATTGGCTTATTTCTAGCACTGACTGTTCTCAATTTAGATAAGGCATTGACATCCATACTTGCAGGTGCGGGTGTTGCTGGACTGGCCATAGGTCTTGCGCTTCAGGGTACTATAGCTAATACATTTTCAGGAATATTTCTATCAGTGAAGGACATCATGAATATAGGCGACTTCATAGAGACTAACGGTTACATAGGTGTTGTAGAGAATATCACACTTAGATATATTAAGGTCAAAGAGCCAGATAATAATATAGTCATCATTCCAAATAATATGGTTGTCGAGAACCCATTTAAAAACTATGGACTGACGCAGCAGATTAAAGTAAGTGTGGAGTGCGGTGTGTCATATGACTCCGACTTAGAGTCTGTGAAAAACGTAGCATGCAGAGCGATCATGGATGAATTCAATCAGGAAGATTCAGAAATTGAATTTCATTATTTAGAATTTGCAGGTAGCTCTATTAATTTTCAGATCCGCTTTAGGATAGATGCCAAAAAGAATCTTACAGCACTACAGACTAAGAGCAGAGCTATCATGGTGATTAAATCTGCATTCGACAAATATAATATAGATATACCATACCCAATCAGAACTCTACTAATGCCTGATAATTATACTAATAACAATGACATATCTATCGCTACGAGTATCTAAGAGAACTTAAAAAATGGTAGATAGGCAACAATAAACTCAATTACACTTCCTATTTATCAGACCGAGCTTTAGACGGAAGCACAGCTTGGATGAAATCCCAATTGACGGTAATCAGTGAATGAAGTAAGTCAAGTAAATCATCGAAGCTAGTTTGCATCATTATAGAAGTAGAGGGTTGAGATGAAGTTTTTATCTTGCCTAATGCTATGTATCCCTCCAGAACCTTAGTCGTTTCATTTGTTTGAGCGACGAATATTTCCATTTGGTCAGATATGTATTGGTCTAGGGTATCCATATCTGTATAATTAATGCCTAAGGAAGTATCCACTCCTTCATCCGAAAGTATTTGAGACATAAATACTGCAGGAAGTGTCTTAAAGTATTCGCAAGATTTTAAGAAGGTTGTGGCATTTGGCTCTACGACACCTGATTCATAAGAGGCAATATTATTACGACTGATCTCTAAGTCTGCTGCCAATGCTTTTTGGCTTAGTCCATTTAGTCTTCTCAGATATTTAAGGTTTTTACCAAAGTGAGTCGGCTTGGGGATTTGATTTTTTTTCTTGATCATTCCTTATTTTTTTGGTCCCTTTTATTAACATATTGCAACTGTGTATCGACGAGCAATCGGGTTAAGATTTTTTTTAATCCAGAAAACCTATTTCTTTCGGGTATTATACTCGACCTATTTCCTTCCCCTAGTTATCGGTATATAAAGCATCAGTATATAACTTCACAATAGCTGAAATTCCAGCGTGGTATAAGTGCAAGAATAGAACCTTTTTTTCAAAAAAAAGCTTATCGTCATGGCAAAATGATGCTGTAGCGTTTGAATATTTTAGTTTTATTCTAAATAATCCTACGTAAACCGAACAATAATAAACTTACAAAGTATAGAAATAAATAATCGCAAACCCATTAATCATTATGGAACCAAAAACTTCAATATTATCGCACAATATCAAGTTTCTACGCAAAACTAAAGGCTTCAGTCAAGAGCACTTAGCAGAAAAACTAAAGATAAAGCGATCTAATATTGCAGCTTATGAGACTAAGCAGGTAGAGCCCAGATTAAGAATAATTTTAGAAATCTCTAAGCTTTTTGAAATTGATATCAAACACCTTCTTTCTGAGCGACTTACAGAAAATAAGGATTACCCAGCGTTCATAGATGTAGATAATACTTCACTTGAGACAAAATTACCCCTGTCCCGGTTAGACAAGAATCAAATCAATGACTTCGTAGAAAAAACTATAAATATTAAGAAAGTGCTCAATGGATTTAAAGCATTTTATACATTTAAGAAGTCAAGGCTCAAGGAGAATAGCCCACTAAATGATAAATTAGCTTTCGACATAGATAGCTTTATCCAATTGATGGAACATCTTTTACAGCACAACGAATTTGTCATTCAAGCAATAAAGTCAAATGAAACTGCAGCTGTAGAATAACCATATCATATAGTGTCAAAATCATATTACAATATGATTTTGATAATTGACCACTTTACTTTAGAATGACATCACGACTTTTTCAATCTTCCATTTAATATAGTATTGACTTCTATTTTCTTTTATAAGTTATCTGAATTTTCTATCTCGATTAAGAGATTACTTTCGCTCAGGTAGGAATTGAATTTCGATTAATTATTTCACATTATTTTCTATTTCCGCCATTATGTGAATAATAATACTTCGCTAACTTCTTTTATGTGCTATTTTTACTCATTAGAGTTCTATTTCTATATATAGTATGATAGTGCCGCTTAATTTGTGATTATTATTTTCTTATTAATAATGAATAAGCGACCAGTTTATTACCAATAAATACGGTTCTAAGTGCAAAATATGATGTTTCTATATATTGAGCCAGCATATTTTGTGAATTAAATACTCAAAATATTGTATTTTGTGAATATTAACTCTATATTTGCATTGTAAGTTATTATTATTCACAAAATCAAACATATATGCAAGAATTACAGTTTTCAGATTATTACTTGAAAAATCAACAAGCACTCAAAAGTTTCGCTCAAAAACTGACAAGAAATAAAATGGACGCTGATGATTTAGTGCAGGAGACTGCGATTAAAGCATTCAGAAATTTTGATAAGTATTCTAATCAGAGGAGTTTTAAGAATTGGACATTCACCATTCTTAAGAATACTTTCATAACGAAGTACAATAAGAAAAAAAAGAATGGAGAATTCGCTGTTGATCCTGGCAAATTATCTTATCTACCCATTCAAAAAATAGCTAAAGACAATTCAGACAGTCAAAGGGATGGACTTAAAAAGATTAAAGTCAAAATAGCTAAGCTTAGTAAAAAATCTAAGAAACCTTTACTGATGTATATTAGAGGTTATCAATATGATGAAATAGCTCAAGAGTTGAACATTCCTATTGGAACAGTGAAAAGCCGAATTTCATTTGCGAGAACCAAACTTAAAAGTGCTTTAGTCGCATAGTATACTTCCTCTTTCTACAGGCATACTTCCATTTCCCCGTACAAATAGCGTATTAAATAAGGCAACAATTCTTGATTGTCATCACAAGCGTCTTTCATTAGAGAGTCTCCTGCCGAGATGGTAAAGGCTCTCTAATGATAGTTTTACTCACAAATTTTCTATTTGAGCCGCTTACTGGCACCTAAATGTTCTTATTGAAAATTCTAATGTAAATGCAAATATATTCTGTCCTTTGACTTTTTCTACATTTGTCATATGAATCAAAGTGGAAAGGTGATCATCACTGATAAAGCACATAATAGGCTACAGCTAGGACTCGAAGAGATAGGTTATCAGGTAGATTACAATCCCGATTTGAGTCTTAGCGAACTTCATACAATTATCCCAGAGTATGACGGAGTCATTATCAATAGTAAAATGATCACTGATCGATCTCTACTGGATAGAGCATCACGATTGAAATTTATTGGAAGATTAGGATCAGGCCTTGAAATCATAGATTTAGAATATGCGGCGAAAATAGGGGTCAAAGTCTATAACTCTCCAGAAGGAAACTGTAATGCTGTAGCAGAGCACGCTATGGGCATGCTGCTGATGCTTCTTAATAAACTGCATATCGCTAATGGTCAATTGAAGCAGTTCGACTGGAACAGAGAAGCAAATCGTGGGTCAGAGTTATCTGGTAAGACGGTAGGTATCATTGGATTTGGGCATACAGGAAAAGCCTTTGCTCAGAAATTAGCTGGGTGGAATGTAAAGGTACTCGCTTATGACAAGTATAAGAAGAACTATGCAGATCAGTTAGATTATGTCCATGAGTGCGCACCAGCGGAGATCAAGCAAAAAGCTGATGTCATCAGCTTTCATTTACCACTGACAGAAGAGACTACAGCTTTAGTAGATGCCGATTACCTCAGAGCATGCAAGCAAGGAGTCATTGTTATAAATACATCAAGAGGGCAAGTTATCAGGCTGGAAGATCTCTTGCATCAGCTAAAATCAGAGCATCCTGGTGGAGCTTGTTTAGATGTCTTTGAAAATGAAAAAATGGACAAGCTATCATCAGAAGAAAAGAACGTAATGAAGAAACTATTTCAATTAGATCAGGTCGTCGTCAGTCCCCATGTAGCTGGATGGACGCATGAATCGCTGATAAAAATCGCTAATTCATTATTGGTGAAAATTAAGAATGGGATGAGCGATTTTAGATCTTAGACGATTAATTAATGGCAATGACTAACGTATGAGACCTTAGCTAACAATCATAAATATATATTCTAAGGCACTATAAAGGATAGTAATTTGTTAATATAAAACACCTCCTAACTAAAAGTGACATTAATTAACACATTGCATCTTACATATATATGTAAAATACTTTATATCTGAAGAATATATATTACATTTATATACGTTCTTATAATTACCAAATGAAAATAGTAATGAATATGCTACATTTACAATTCTCCAATCCAACCTGAGAACATGGATAACGACAAATTAATTAAGGTAGTTAAAGAAGCTTTTGTTGCAATTGACAAGAATTTTACAAATATCAGTGAAAGGCTTGATATTATAGAATCTAAAGTGGATGCTCTTCATTCAGATACTATATCTGAGTTTAGTGAGGTTAAATCAGAACTAAAGAAGATTCAAGAAGTAACTGGATATCAAGATTTAGTTTCTAATTCTGAAAGTATTAATTAGCCTATACGATTATTCTATTCAAGCTACTTATGCGTAATCATGTGGTAGAACAATTCCAGACCTTGCTGCATTTTCTTTTTAGCCTTTGAAGTTCTAAAACTATTTGCATTAGCATAGCCAAACATAACAGCTACATCAGCATCCTTGATACCAAGTTCCTTTTTGATCTCTTTAAAAGACCTTACTTTATGATCTGTAGTCATAACTTGCAAAAGGTGGTCATTGATACCACCCTTTAAAAGAACATCTTTTTCTGGTATTCTAATTCCGCTTTTCTTTTCAAGCTCTTTCCTCTCTTTTGCTGACAAGTTCATTCCGACTTAATTTTTTGTTTGAGTTAGCCAAAGTTACATCGAATCGAGAACCTTCGCTTAAATTTCTATTGTTATATCTGAATGTAGATTCATTTACATATGTATCTAAATGATGATCTGACATGTGAAAGTATGTACCTACGATATTTCTTCTAAAATGAGACCAGAAGTTTTCTATGTGATTTGTATGGATGTGACCGTCTACATATTCACCTGCTGAGTGTTTAATCACTTATCTTTCGTAAGCATTATTTAATGAGTTGTAAGGAGCCCATTCGTCAGTGTAGACTACTGTTCCCTTTTTAACTTCTTTCTCTATGATAGGCTTTAATACTGCGCTTGAAGTGTTCTTAACTGGTAGTGCATAAACTTTACCGTCTATTTCAATTATCCCTAATACTGGTGTCTTTGATTTTGTTGATCTTCCTTGAGCGTTCTTGGTCTTTTTATTTGAGTGCTTATTCTTTTCTTTACCACCTACATAAGTTTCGTCTATCTCTACTGCATTGTCAAATTCTGGTGCTTTCGTTTCAAATATATTCTGATTCTGTTAAGCATATGCCACGCTGTTTTCTGACTTACTTTTACGTCTTTTGCTAACTGGTGGTTGCTAATACCTCTCTTGTGTGAAGTGAATAGATAAATCCCTACAGACCACTTTAACAAAGGAAGCTTTGAGTCATGGAATATTGATCCTGTTTTAACGCTGAATTTTCTTTTGCATCCATAGCACTTGAATTGCTTTCTTTTGCCTTTTAATTCGCCTATTCTTTTTGATGCACATGTAGGATATTCTGGCTCTCCGTTCCATCTAAGCTTTGCTAAGTGTTCTTCGCACTTCTTTTCTGAATTGAAGTGTATGATTAACTCATACAGGCTGTTAAAGTTTCTTATGCTATCGAATTGCTTAATGATATAAATATAGGCATTTGCCTATTAATATGCAAGTATTCATGCCTATTATGTAGTTTTTTGAGCTAAAAACACTATCATTACTAATTAAGTTTAAGCCTTTATATGTCAAGTAGTACTAAACCATTAGATAGAAAAATATATGATCATTTTGAAGAAAATGGTTTTAGAAACTTGATAAGCTTTGCCACCTTAATAGGCACCTTTGTTTTCTTCAACGGGTGTTTACAAAATTGTAAAACTGAATTGGCAAACTGCAAGAATATTTTGATAGTTTCTCAAAATAGTCTCAATGATTGCATAAAAGACAAGAGGATGATAGATTCAAAATTTCGAGACTGCCTAAATGGCAAGGGTTTTATTACATCGCGAGAATGCCTAACTTTGGTAACTGATCAATTAGCAGACTACGATAGAAAAAATGTTTTTGATTGTATTGAAAGCTACCAATAGATGAAAGTAAGTACATTCATATTTTTATTATCTTTAGTAATAGGGGGTACAACTGTATATCATGGAATTGGTATTGAGTCAATTAAATCTGATATTGATCAAATCCAAAATAACTTATTGACTTATCAGGAAACTCCTGATTTCTCTAAGAGAGAACTTATGCTTGCCGAGATTTTAAAGCAGAAAATAAGTAGCGAAAACATTGTAGTTTCTGATGCAAATCAAAAAGGAAACGCATTACTTCTTTATTCTGAAAATTTTGGAGACCTACTTGATGCATATGAGTTTAAAAAGATTTTAACGACCTATATTCCAGATATAGAAGTTAAATCTGTAAAAAAAAAGAACTGGATTTTATCTGATGACGAGCATTTTAGTTTATTACCGCAGTATTTGATTCCATTAAAAGAACAAGACGATAGTTTAAGATATTTGATATATATAGGTAATAGTAAAACAGTTTTTACAGAGGATGAAATTTATGAGTTAAACAAATCTTACAACTCTATATCAATATTTGATTCAAATACTGGTATTCTTGCAAATACATCTATTCCAAAGCCAAAATGTAAAAACTGTGTTAAAGAATATATTGATGGATTTAATGTTAATCTGAAAATTGGTGAACCTTTACCATTTGGAAGAATGAAAGTTAGAATGTTTTCAAACATAAAGGATTTCAACTAATTCAGGGTCTCAAAGGTTAGTCAATGCCTAATTAATTTAGCTTCACAAAACAACCAGCAGGATTAGGAATTGCCAGAGATCATCACAAAACCGAAAGTCGACATAGCCCCATCAATCTTGAAGGAGCTAGCGACCATGACAGAGACGGAAGGTCAGGTGATCATCCACTGTATCGTGAGTGCATCGAGACAAGGGACTTACATCAGGATATGGCCGACCACTTATCTATTTGATAATGGAAGCAGTCATCGCAGCGACTTAGTCTTAGCTGAGAATATAAGCCTTTACCCTAATTGGCAAGAAGTATTGCCAGGTAAGTCAGCACATTTCACTTTGATCTTTTCTAAGTTACCTAAATCATGCAGGACTTTTGATCTGAGAGAAGTCATCCCAGCGCCTAATCCATTTGAGGTCTTGGCGATACAGCGCAACGAGACAGATGTATATTTTGTCAGGATTTGATGAGTAAATATGTAACGAAGATCAGAGTCTGATAACAGGTTATTATATTTCAAAAGGCTGGATCTGATATTCTATGACAATAGATAACCATCTTTGTCGGCATTTTGCCCTGTTCTTACGTTTTCATTTGGTAACATTGCATAGAGTAAATAGAAATTACATTGGCGAAGTACGGATACCATTATATATATATCATACTGATCATACTGATCACTCCCTCTTTTCTATCTGCACAGACGGTTCTGGAAGGTCAGATAGTCGATGATGCCACTGGAGAGCTAATCCCCTTCGGCACAGTAGCACTATACAAGAATGATGTACTGCTCACTGGGACCGAGACAGATCTGAATGGTAATTATTACGTCTCGAATCTGGAGCCTGGCACTTATGCTGTAGAAGCGAGCTTCGTCGGGTACACCACAGAGAGACAGGTCGGAGTCATCGTGAAAGCGGGCCGAAATAACAAGCTGGACTTCAGGCTCACCACAGGTGTTATCATGGATGAGATCGTGATCAAGGACTATAAAGCACCGCTCATAGAAATAGACAATACAACTTCAGGAGGTACCGTGACCTCAGAGACCATCAGAAATCTACCTACTAAGAATATCAATCAGATAGCTGCGACTACAGCAGGTCTATCGTCCATAGATGGAGGTGCCATCAATATCAGAGGATCCAGATCTAATGCAACTGACTATTATATAGATGGCATCAGAGTGCAAGGCCTTATACCGGAGTCAGAGATCGAGCAGATGCAAGTCTTGACCGGTGGACTGCCGGCGAGTTTTGGTGATGTGACTGGTGGAGTGATATCCATCACTTCTAAAGGTCCCTCTGCTAAGCTATCAGGTGGGATAGAACTGGAAAGCTCAGAATACCTCGATAATTTTGGATATAATCAGTTCAGAGGAAACCTCAGTGGACCGCTATTGAAGAATAGAAAAGGAGAATCAATAATCGGCTTTAGGATGTCGGGGCAATATTTTAATCGTGAGGATGATCGGCCCACAGCTCTGGGTGTCTATCGCCTGAGTGAAGATCGGATCAAAGAGCTGGAAGCAGATCCCTTAAGATTATCAAATGGCGTTACTTTTCCAGCAGGCGAATTTATAACTGCAGAGGATATGGGTGCACCATTGAGGACTCGACCAAATGAAGATCAGCGAGACTTAGATTTTACTGGTAAGATAGATGTTAGATTTAATAGAAATATAGATATCTCACTTTCAGGAAGTTATGATGATACTAGAGATCGGTTCACACCTTCATCTTCTTGGGGATTACTTAATTGGACTAATAACCCATATTCTTATAATAATGGCTACAGAGCTAATTTTAGATTCAGGCATAAGTTAGGAAGACAAGGTTTTAAGGATTCTGAGAAAAAAAGTACCAAAAGAAAAATGTTTCAAAATGGATCATACACGATTCAAGCCGGATATGAGAAGCGTCATGCTCGGCAAGAGGATTTTAGACATGAAGATAACTTGTTCAGATATGGATATTTAGGAGCGACTGACCGCAGCTGGAATCCTATTGCAAATGTTGTTTCTGATACCTCACTTTGGGGAGGTCAAGTGATTTTTGACGTAGCGGGTCAGCCTTATGCTCACTTAGGGTATGAAGAAGTTGAAGAGGGATTTACACCCAATCAAGAGATCAATAGCGCCTTATCTTCGTTCAATGATATCAATGGAAGACCACTATCACCACTTAACATACTTTGGTCTAACCTATATAGTAATGTAGGTCAAGTCTTCAATAATTTTTCTAAGTCAGAGACAGATAGATATACACTGAATGTCACGGGGGCATTCGACTTTTTACCCCAAGGTTCACAGAAAGGACGACATAGTATAGAGTTAGGTGTCATGCTAGAAGCGAGGACGAATAGATTTTACAGGATTCAGCCTCAAGAACTCTGGACATTAGCCAGACTCAATGCTAATCGACATATCATAGGTGTAGATACGACTCAAGTTATTGGTACGTTTACTGACCTGATATCAGGAGGTTTTGCCGAGTTTGATCAGTATCAGACTCTCCTAGCACCTGATAATAATCTTTTATTTTACCAAGCAGTCAGAGACCTCACTGGTCAGACACTTAATGAATATGTCAATGTCGATGCGCTTAATCCTGATGATTTAAGATTAGATATGTTTTCAGCATCAGAACTGAATGATTTGAATATAGTCGATTATTATGGCTATGATCATTTAGGTAATAAACTGGAAGGTAATGTCTCATATGACGATTTTTTCACAGGTAAAGATGCCAATGGAAGAAGAACATTTCAGGTAGCTCCTGATCAGCCGCTATATGGCGCATTCTATATACAAGATAAATTTTCCTTTAAGGACATCATATTTAGAGTCGGGTTACGTGTAGATTATTATGACGCTAATACTAAGGTTCTAAAGGATCCTTATTCTTTATATGAAGTGGAGACAGCTTCTGATTTTTTCAGTAGGACAGGACAGTCTCAGCCAGGAGCCGTCGGTGATGACTATGCAGTGTACATAGAAGCCCCAGGATCGACGAATGTGATCGGCTACAGACTAGACGACCAGTGGTTTTTACCTAATGGTACATCAGTCTCCAGTAGCGGTGAGATATTCGGCGGTGGTGTCGTCACCCCATCAATTAAGGGCATCGCAGAAGGGCTCGACCCAAACATACAAGAAGAAGGCTTTGATCCCAATTTTTCATTCGAAGATTACAAACCTCAGATTAATTTCATGCCACGGCTGGCATTCTCATTTCCGATATCTGACAATGCAGGCTTCTTCGCGCACTATGATATACTAGTGCAGCGGCCTAACTCTAATACAGTAGCGACTCCATTAGACTATTTTTATTTCTCGGAGGCTAGTAGGACACCATCATCTAATCCTGCACTGAGACCGACTAAAACAATAGACTATGAAGTAGGATTTCAGCAAAAGCTGAGTCAATCTTCAGCAGTAAAAGTATCAGCCTACTATAAGGAGCAGAGAGACATGATCCAGAATCGATTTTTGGCGAATACGTTTCCCGTCAGTAATTACGATATTTTTGATAATCTTGATTTTGCCACAGTTAAGGGTTTTTCATTTAACTATGATCTCAGAAGGACGAATAATCTGGAGCTTCAAGCTAATTATACATTACAGTTCGCTGATGGCTCAGGATCTGATGCTAACTCTTCTCAAGGCATCAATAGTAGAGGAGTCATTAGGACATTAGCTCCTTTATCATTTGATGAAAGGCATACACTTAATGTTGTCCTTGATTATAGGTACGGTGATGGCAGATCATATAACGGTCCGAGAATAGGAGATCTGGACATCCTGTCTAATTTTGGTGTGAATGCTCAGATCAGAGGTGTCTCTGGTAGACCATATACAGCTCGAAGGACTGTAGTACCACTTGGTGGCACAGGCTTTAGGGGAGGCATCAATGAAGCGCGATTACCCTGGAATTTTGCTATAGATCTTCAAGCTGATAAAAGCTTTAAGCTTTTCAATAATGGTAATAGCAAGCCACTATATGCCAATCTATATGTGAGAGTCCAGAACTTATTAGATATGCAAAATGTCATAGGTGTATATAGCTTTTCTGGAGATCCAGATAACGATGGATACTTGGAGTCAAGCTTTGGATTAGATAGAATACAGCAAGTGGCAGCTAATGGTCAGAATGTTGAGAATTTTCTTGCAGCTTACAGTTGGAGAGTATTGGCATCAGGATTCTACACTCAGCCAAGAAGAATTACTTTAGGACTAAGAATGGATTTTTAATATGAAAGTCATGTGTAAACATATCATCCTATGCTTAATGATTCTCGTCATTCCTATCACAGCCATGGCGCATGTAGGTCCAGGAGTTAAGCGAGAAGCTAGAAAAAATGTTGCGAGTATCAGAGCAGAGTGTCGATCTGCAGAAGCGCAGATAGATATGGAGATTAATAATGTCAGGGCAAGATTATTGTCAGGTGGAGACGTCTGGTGGGATCTGGCAAATACGGGGAAATATATCGTGCCTAAGACCTTACCTGGTCAGCAGGAAGTATCATCCATATTTGCTGGAGCAGTGTGGATCGGAGGCTTAGATCCAGCTGGAAATCTAAAGATAGCAGCAGTTGACTTTCGCCGAGATGGTAATACAGATTACTTTACAGGACCTATAGATCCTGTGACAGGATCGACTGACTCAGAGATCTGTGAGGCATGGGATCGATTCTTCAGAGTACTGGCGGTGAATGTTGAGGATCATAATAATCGATGGGATAGAGCTAATGCAAAGGATGAAGAGATAGACTGTGATTCTATTCCTGATGATGTAAAATTTTGGCCTGGAAAAGGTAATCCATTTTTTGAAGCGGAATTTGAATTTGAGCTGCCTAATACAGGACAGGGCTTAGGCTCTTTCTGGGATGAAGATGATGATGGTAATTATAATCCTTGTAATGGTGACTTTCCGATCATAGATATCAGAGGCTGTAGCCCTGCTAATCGGAGTCAAGCGAAAGAGATCGTCCCCGACGAGATGACCTTCTGGATCTACAATGATGCTGGAGGCCCACACACCTTGACTCAAGGTAATCCCATATTAATGGAAGTTCAGGTACAGGCATTTGCCTTCTCTGCTAATGATGAGATTAACGACATGACATTTCAGCGATATAAGCTGATTAATCGAGCTTCATCTGATATCAGAGATTGCTATTTTGCCATGTGGATGGACCCGGATCTGGGATGTAATACGGATGACTATATTGGCTGTGACATAGATCGAAGTTTAGCTTATGTGTATAATGAAGATGTACTGGATGGAGAAGATGGCTGTACATGTAATCAGGGTATTGGCACTTATTGTGATGAGATACCGATACTCGGAGTTGATTATTTCAGAGGCCCTTTAGCACCTAAGTTATTTGATGCACAAGGACTACCGACGATTGACCCACCCATTGGTTCTTTAGGAGATACTTTAGTAGAACTCGGTATGTCATCTTTCATATACTATAATGCGAGCTTTGTAGGATCACCAGATCCCTCTACGACTGATCCGACTATCGATACAGAATACTATAATTATCTAAGAGGTCTATGGAGAGATGGCTCAGCGATCACATTTGGCGATGATGGGTTTAATCCTGGAAGCACAGATACTGTTAGATACACATTCCCTAATCCGCCAGACCAGAATAATGGCTGGTCTATGTGTGAAGAAGATCTGCCTTTTGGAGATCGAAGAATTATACAAGCATCAGGTCCATTCTTATTAAAACCTCAGGCTATCAATGAGCTGATTATTGGTGTCACTTGGGTGCCTGATTTTGATTACCCTTGTCCAGATATTTCCAGATTATTATTTGCTGATGACTTAGCGCAAGCTTTGTTCGATAATTGCTTCCAGATTAAAGACGGTCCTGACTCACCAGATGTAGACATCGTGGAGCTGGATAAAGAAGTCGTCCTGATCCTGACTAATGACACCATCACATCTAACAACAAATTTGAATCATACATCGAGAAAGATCTAAATCCAGTCCCAGAAGGCCTTGATTCTAATTATGTCTTCGAGGGCTATCAAATCTTTCAATTATCAGGGCCGAATGTTTCTTCTCAAGAATTAGATGATATCAGCAAGGCAAGAATTGTCAGACAAGTTGATATTAAAAATGACGTAACGACTCTGTATAATTGGAGACCATCATTGGTCGATCCGACACCCAATAATACTGAG
>Ga0209187_1002103_pt1 | contig 20045 bp, 15 predicted proteins | sample BantaG_FD_187430 | JGI IMG/M metagenome (GOLD analysis project Ga0209187, IMG submission 187430) | Marine algal microbial communities from Bantry Bay, Ireland - BantryBay_4 metaG (SPAdes) (version 2) | ecosystem: Host-associated > Algae > Red algae > Unclassified | place: Bantry Bay, Ireland...
TCGCGAGAGCGTTTGACGGCGTAGGCTTGTATTTCAACGCCAAAAAGGTGCTGGAAACCATTGTGCTGAAAGCCGCGAAGCTGCATGCCGGTATTTGAACCCACTTCGAGTATTTTGGCATTTTTATCTAAGTGTCCTAAAAAATCTTCGTTGAGGGAAAGTTTGGTTTTACCGTATCTTGTGATGTAGTATTCGTTCCAGCTGTCCATGGAATGGGAGTTGCGTTCGGTGTATTCTTTTCCAAAATCGCTTTCCCAAAAATCTGTTTGTGTCGTTTTCATAAATTTAGTCGATAGTCGATAGTCGATAGTCGATAGTCCATTCAATCATTGTTCTACGGACTATCAACTATGAGCTATCTTCCTTTTTAATAAAAATTCGGCGAACTCTAAGTCGATAGGTTCGTTGATGTCAACGGAGCGTTCTTCGGGCATAATGTATGCGAGGCATTTTTCGCCCGCTATGATACCTTTTTCAATATTGCTCATACGGGCAGCATAGACCGCACCATTTCGAGCATAGACATCAGGTAACTCATTGGCTTGAAAGATAATTTTTTCTTCCTTCAAAAATGGTTTTAGCCAGTTGTCTTCAATGATTTTTAGCTTAAATGGGTGTGTAATTTGATTGAGTCGCATGACACTTACCGCACTATCTGCATTGTCGTCACTTAATAATAATCGAATCGTAGTATCAATATCTTTAGGTGATGTAAGTGGTGATGTTGGTTGTATAATCACCAGAATGTCAAAGGTTTGCGCTTTATTTTTTTTCATCCATGCTAAAGTATGTTTTACATAATCAATAGCGGATGCGGTGTCTGTCGAAAGTTCATCAGGACGACGAAGTGGGATGATATTCTCGAATTGTGTAGCAAGTTCTAAGACCTTCGTATTGTCAGATGACACAACGATACTGTCCAACAATTGGGTAGATAAAGCACATTCTATGGCGTATTGTGTAAGTGGTTTGCCACACAATAACTTCATATTTTTTCCTCTAATACGCTTCGAACCTGCACGAGCGGGTATGATGCCGAGTATCTTCATAAGTAAGGGTAATGGTTTTCATTAATTAGTGTATTTGTTGATTAGTTAAGGGATGAAAAAACAATAAACACTAGATATTGACTTGTTCTTTTTCCTTTATACTTCACCAAATTCTCCTTAATCCCGATAGCTATCGGGACCGTTATTCGCGTCAAATTTGGCTCGTGTAAAGAAAAAATAATCCCGATAGCTATACGGCTTTTGCACCGCGAAAAATATGTATTTCAATGTAAATCAAAATCTTATACTTTATTTTTTTTCTTAAAATGAAACAAAATTAGCGTTTTTTCATCAAAATACATTTTTCATTAATTTTTAAATTATTTATAATCAATTATTTATGATTTTTTTTCAGTGCAAAAGCTGTATAGCTATCGGGAGAAGATGTAGCATTTATTATCTTTTCTTTCACTAATAAGGTGAGCATCCATTTCGCAGTGAAATTTTTGATGATACCTGAATTAACTAATTCATCAGCTAACCAATCAACTCATAAGAAATTACCCTGCGATTTCGGGGGCATTTTGTAGCCTTTTTGCTAAGATAATTTCAATGATTTTTCCGGCAATAAAATGTTCAGTTTTCTCAAAAGACTCATACGTATTGCCACCGATATGAGGTACGATTAATAGGTTTCTATTATTTTGGGCGTATTGAATCAAAGGGTGCTTTTCACTGATGTCATGTTCGCCTTGCAGTACATCTAATGCCGCACCTTTCAGCCAACCATGCTTCAATGCTTTCAACATGGCTGCCTCATCTACGATGCCTCCACGCGAAGTATTCACCAAATATGCACCTTTTTTGCATTGTTTTAAAATATTTTCATCAATAATATGATGTGTTTTTTCATTATAATTCACATGAATAGAAACAACATCTGATTGACGTACCAGATCTTCCATATTGTTAGTGAATTCTACGCTCTGATATTGCATTCCAGATTTTATATCATAAGCCAATACCTTCATGCCAAATGCCAGAAATAAATCTGCCACGATTTCTCCAAGTCGTCCAAATCCAATGATACCCGCTGTTTTCAGATGCAGTTCATTTCCACGAAAAAGGTCTCTATCCCACACGCCATTGCGTACCGATTGCTCGGCTGCCGGAAGGTGTCGCATGACCGCCAGAGCAAGTGCCAAAGTCATCTCGGCAGTTGCGCGAACTTCTCTCAGAAATTCTTTTTCACCACGAAGGCATACAATTTTTACACCCAATTCGCGACACAAATTTTCATCAATATGGTCGATACCTGTAACGGGCGTTGCCAATATTCTGCAACGACTGTTTTGATTCAATACACCTTTATTGATTTTCCAGCCCAAGCGAAACCAAAATACATCGTATTCATTCAAAACCTGTTCTAAATCCGCCTCTTCGACTGCGTGTACATCCACATGAGCATATTCGCGTAAGCGTTCAATGACTTCTTGGGAGAAGTCCATAGGTTCTGCGATTAAAATTTTTAATATTTCTCTCACTGAATATCTAATTTTTGTGTTTGATAAATTATAATTGTTTGATTATAAATATTTTATGATTGTAATTTGTTTTTGTGTAGTGAAAATACGATTTAATCACAAATTCGTTTATGTACGATGCCTTTATTTTAAAATAATTTTTATTAAAATGTTTAATTGTTTCAAAATGAAATTTTTACAGAAAGAACGTACACAAAATACATTACGTAACCTTTCAATTATACAATTAAATAAGGCTTCGCCGACAGTAAGTCGCAACTTAAAGCCCAAAATTCGTGATTTTACCTCAATACTAATCACGTTTCCACTTTCCTCAGCAAATGGGTTGGTGCGCTCAAATGAAGCGAATACCCCAAATGCTCCAACTGTATTAAAAATTCTCTTTTGTTGTTTCGCCGTACCAATTTGCCACGCAATCCTGTCAGCGGACCGCTCATTACTTCCACTTCTTCTCCAGCTTCCCAAGTTGTGGGTTCGGCTTTTACTGCCAATTTTTCCCCAACTATCAGTCGCATCAATTCTATTTCTCTTTCGGGTATCGAAATCAGGTTTTTGGAGAATTTTACAAAACCATGCACATATTCTGTCTCCAGTACAGGCACATATTTCGGCTGCTTTATTTTTACAAAAACATAACAACTAATCAGCGGCAACTCCACCGTTTTTACCTTTCGCACGTATTGGCGTGTGTGCATCATCGTTGGCAAGTAACTCTCTACGCCCTTCCTTGTTAGTTCTTTTTGCACATACTTTTCCTTCCTAAATCCCGTATATATTGCAAACCAACGGGCTTCGGTTCTGCTCAGGTGATTCTCGTATGTGACATTCATTTTAATGATTAATCATTATTTAATAATTCAAAACCTTATGAAAAGTAAGCGGTGCTGCCGCAATCACATCTGCCATTCGTGCGCCTGATTTTCCGTCGCCATAAATTTTGTCGGGGGCGTAATGTCCGTTTTTGAGGTGTTGTTGGATAGCGGTGATGATGTTTTTTCTATCGTAATCGACATCCAATATATTTCTGCCGCGTTCACGTTTGTTTTGTCGCGAACCGATATTGACCACCGGGACGCCAAGATAAGCACATTCGCGGATTCCTACACTCGAATTGCCAATCAAACATTGACTATTTTTTAATAACTTGAGAAAATCCGTTGGTTCCATGTTTTTAAAGAAGTGAATATTGGGAATCTCGTATTTTTCGCGGAAGGCACGAATACCTTTCGATGTACCATCCGAACCTGCATCTACGTTGGGCCAAAACCAAAAGGTCGGCATATTGAGTTCTTGAATCGCACGAAGCGTTTCTTCTACATGGTGGCGCGATTCTTTGTATTCTGTGGTGACGGGGTGCTGCATGACGACAATGTATTCACTTTTGCCTTCCATGTTTGCGCCGACTCCGCCGTATCTTTCCATTGGGTCAAAATCCAATGCGTAATCCTTCAAAACCTCGTCTGCCAAGTCAATCGACGGGCAGCCCGTCATGTGTACTGTCCCCTCAACTTCGCCCATTTTGATGACACGCTCTGCCGCCTTATCTGACGCAACTAAGTGTAAATCAGATAGTTTGGTAATTGCGTGGCGTACTTTTTCGTCTATATTTCCGGTCACTTCGCCGCCTTGTACGTGTACGAGTGGGATGTTCATGTACGATGCCGCGATTGCCGTTGACATGGTTTCAAAACGGTCTGCTACAGTCACCACTGCATCCGGTTGGAGGCGTTCAAAGACAGAAGCCAGTTCGAGGATACCTAAGCCGGTGGTCTTTGCCATTGCCGTCAGATTTTCGCCTTCGAGTACGTTGAATACTCTCGCGCTTATCTTGAAACCGTCCTTTTCCATATAATCAACCGCCGTACCATAACGCGACAATAGTGCCGATGCTGCGACCACGAGTTGGAGTTCCAAATTCGGGTGATTATCAATGCCTCTGAGGGCAGTTTTTATTCTACTGTAACTGGGTCGTGCGGTGACGACTACGCATATTTTTCTTTTCATAATTTTTTTTCACCGAAAATGGGTAGTCGCTTTATATTTTATTGATTATCAATTCTTTATATTTCTTAATTCGCTGAAAGCGAATGAATTACTAATTTTTTCTAATGATTTTTGCAAAAAAGCAAACCATTTGTAGGGACAGGGCATGCCCTGTCCCTACAAATGGGATGGAAGAAATTTTATACAACTATTACATGATATATTTTACAAAAATTGTCAAAGAATCACCTACTAAGTAGTGAGACAAAAATATCCTTACTTTTTGACGGTTTCTTTTTCCGCTATTTTTCCCTACAAAAATCCTTATCCCGAATCGGGGTTCGGGACAGGCTGTAGCGTAGGCTATGTGCGGTTTTTGTAAGAAAAAATATCGAAAAAATAACCACGTCAAAATTGTAAGCCTATTTTTGTCCCACTACTTAAATACACTGTTTTATAAATTTATTTACATTTTTTGACATTTATTTTGAAATGAATCGAATCAAAAATGACGCGAATACTCACTGTATTTAAGGATTTTTTGGTGAAGAGTCATTTTAAAAGAAATACTCAAAAAAGTAAATAAATTTGTGAAACAGTGTATTAAACTTACTTAATCACCCTAAAAGTTAGGTTGATTCTTGCTTGTATTGCTCTTGTAGTTTTGGGGATTTGATGCTTCCAATGGTGTTGTGTTTCGCCGGACACCAAGAGCAAGCTGCCATTTGTAAGCAATATTTTTTCTTTTATCGTTTTGTCTTTTTTGTGCCGAAAATGAAAGGGTCTTTCTTCCCCGAAAGAAATAGAACCAATGACAGGGTTTTGCCCCAATTCTTTTTCATCATCAGCATGCCAAGACATGCTGTCTTTTCCTGTTCTGTAGAGGTTTAAAAGTACGCTTGTAAATGTTATTTTGGCTTCTTTTTCAATTTTTTCTTTTATTTCGAGTAGTTCTTTTGTCCAGGGGTGCGGCTGCATCTCAATGCCCGAATACGTATAAGGTTTATCGCTCTCTCCGTACCACGCTTGCAATCTTGGAATGGCAACTTCTTTGCCGTAAAACTTGATATAGTCTTGCTGCCATTTTATCGTTTCTGTCAGAATACTAAAATATTTATCCGCTTCATTTTTTATAAAAAAATTGTCGTAGAAATATACTTCTGCATCTATCATGTCCAATTTTCGCCTTGTGGGTGTCTCATTCGACTGACTAAATAGATTCATTATGGCGTGTTTTGTGGTTCTTCGACAAATCTAATGAGATGAATAATAATTTGGGCGTATCCCCCTCCTTATCAGTCGGGGGTCGGGCTATCCGGCACTCTCTCCACTCCGCTATCGCTCCATTACGTTCAAACAACACCTACTATCCCTTACGCGAGAAACGAGCAATCACTAAATTTGTTAAAGAACCTTATTTTTTTAAAATTGGAGGACGAACGCGAGTCGGCGGACATTTTTAAAATGTCAGGCGACAGCATTTTTTATATCAAATCTCCTTCACACATCTTTCTGGGGGCGTGAGTCGGCGGACATTTTCAAAATCTATCGATACCCCACATCTTTTCGGTTGCGTTAGTCGGCGGACATTTTTGAAATGTCAGGCGACATCATTTTTTCATTCTATTGAAAATTAGTCTTTTACAAAGTTTAAATAATAACATTTGTAAAATAGTTTAAAATAATTAGTGCGTGTTTTTTTTATTAAATATTCTCGCCTGACATTTTAAAAATGTCCGTCGAGTAAGCTTTCCGGCAACTTGTGGGGTATCAATAGGCTCTGAAAATGTCCGCCGAGTAAGCTTACCGAGGACTTATGGGGTATCGTTAGATTTTTAAAATGTCAGGCGACAGCATTTTTTATATCAAATCTCCTTCATTCAGAAAATCCCATTTCTTCAAATCGTTTTTCAATTTTTTCCCAATCACCCCTTTAAATTGCGAAGCTGTGATACCATGTCCTGCGGGTTTTTTGGCTTCCAAATCGTCAAATGTAATCGCGTGTCCGCTTGGGAGGTCTTTATTTATGGCTAATGATTTTTCAAATATTTTCTTCAATCCTGCGTAAGCTGAATTATCGGTTTTATCTACCGGATTGAATAGGGAAGCCTCTACACTGCGAACGCCTTCGACGAGCTGTGCCGTTTGGTCGAGGGTGAGGGAGGAGGTCGCATCCGGTCCAAACATGCGTTTATCAAATACGACGTGAAATTCCAAAATTTCCGCGCCCATCGCTACAGCGGCTATGCCTGCGTAGATGTTGCCGGTGTGTTCGGAAAGTCCTACGGGGATCTTGTAACGTTCTTTAAGTTGGGGAATGACATTCAAACCAACACGCTCCGGCGGCGTGGGGTAGCTGGTGGTACATTGGAGGATAGATAGTTCATTTCCAAAGGATTGTACAAACTTTACGGCTTCGTCCAACTCGTCAAACGAACTCATGCCCGATGACAAAATAATGGGTTTTCCGGTACGGGCAATTTTTTCTAACATCAAAAAATTTGTCACTTCGCCCGAACCTATTTTGTATCGTTTCACGCTCAATCGTTCCAATAAATCGACAGCCGCTTGCGAAAATGGAGACGAGATAAATTCGATGCCTACTTCATCGCAATGCGCTTTGATGCCTACCCATTGCTCTTCGGTAAAGCCCATTCTATCCCAATAATCGTAACGGGTTTTGTCTTCGTAGCTGAAATTGACACGAAAAGGTTCGTGAATGCTACTTTCCGCTTCTGCGATGTGTGTTTGAAATTTTATCGCGTCTGCACCTGCCGCCGCGACACCATCTATATAGGAGTGTAAAATTCCTAAACTACCATCGTGCGCTTGGGCGATTTCTGCTATTATGAATGTGGGCTTTCTCATTTGTTATATATATACTTTGAAGTACTTGCTTTTTAGTAAAATTTTATGTAAATTTGTGTTATCTCAACAACCATGTGTTGGAGGAGAAAAGAAGCCGTTCAATCACCTTGAGCGGTTTCGGCATTTTTATACGTTTCGTATTCTTTCAGTAATCTTCTTCTTCTATTGGGATAAGTCACTAAATGTGCCGTCCATGGCAATATATATTCTTTCCTATCTTCTAATATAATCAAGTAGCTTTCTTCTTCATGAAAAATTAAAACCCTTTCATGTCTTCCTCTTTTATTTCGCCAAACTTTAAGATAGGGGTCAACCGAATCATTTATCATTGGGGCAGGCCATGCTATTCTTTCCATACGTCTAAAGTTCGGTTCTCTATTTGCTTCGTCGCTACCTTCATGTGTAAAGTGATAGAAAGTATATGCCTTGCCTTCGACTAAAGGGTATTTTTTTAATCCTAATTTTTTACCTTCAAATACAGGTTTATTATCAATGAAGTCTTCTTTGAATATTTGATAAATTTCTTCAAGATACTCAGCGAAATTCCCTCCAAAATCTTCTAAATAAATTAGCTCGGGTAGAGGATATACTTCTATTTCGTCAGGTTCAGGCATTTTGTGATTTCCAGATAAAAAGATTAAATTTATTTTCTCTATACAAAGTTGATTGCATCAATGAGTACTTTGATTTTTTCTTTATTTTTTCAATTAGTTTTAATTTTCCTTGGTTACCACTCAACTCCCTGTGTAAATATGAAATAGCTCCTGTAAGTAAATCAGTTATTTGTAAGATTTCTACTTCATGACTATGTACTTGTTGAATTTTGCGAATGATGTTTTTTTGAAAGTCATAATGATTATTTCTGAGTACCTCTTGTAGTTTTAAGACCTTCTCCTGACTTCGCGTATCTTTTATATCAATGTAAATATTATGTGAATATTCAGGATTGAGTATGATTTTTAATAAATCAAAATACATTTTATAATAAAAAGTGTCATGGTCTTGATTGAATGTCTCGTGATTGAGTACTTTTTTGTTTGGAACTACTAATCCTCTAAAGTGTAAATCATCATCATCAAAAAAATAATTGACAATTTCCATATAAAAATTAGTCTTTGCAGGAGATACTTTATTCCATTTAATTTCAAAATTTTGGGGTAAGCCATTATTGACTTTTATTTCTCGTATTCTTTCAAAGATTTCTTTTCTTTTTATCGCCGGACACCATGTTGCTCCCAATGCCATAACAGGACTATCGTCATTAAGTAAATGACAACTTTCATCACAATATATGTTATACTCTGGCCGCATCATGTTTTAAGTTAAAAGAATTTTGTCTACAGTGCCAAATTATAAATTTGCTGATTTTCCATATACCATTCGTAAGCTACGCGAAGTCCTTCACGAACAGTAACTTCCGGCTCGTAGCCGAGGTAATTTTTTGCTTTGGAAATATCGGCAAGGCTGTGTTTGACATCGCCTACGCGGTCGGGACCGAAATTGGGTTGAAGGTAAGAACCGGCGACTTCTTTTAAGTTTTCAAACAAATCTAAAATCGTGATGCGTTCGCCAACGGCGATATTATATACTTCATTTAGTGCGTCTTCGCGTTCGGTAAATAAGCCTTTGAGGTTGGCTTGTACGGCATTGGCTACGAAAGTAAAATCGCGGCTTTGGAGTCCGTCGCCATTGATGGTTGGCGGTTTGTTTTCCATAATGGCTTTTACGAAAAGCGGTATCACGGCAGCATACGCACCGTTGGGGTCTTGTTTTGGTCCGAATACATTGAAGTAGCGCAAACCGACGAAATTTATATCATATAATTTGGCGTAAACGCTGGCGTAGAGTTCGTTGACCAATTTGGAAACCGCATAGGGCGAAATCGGATTACCGATGACATCCTCGCGCTTGGGTAGTGCGGGGCTATCGCCATAAGTAGATGAGGAACAGGCATATACGACACGTCGAATGCCTGAATCTTTGGCTGCCGTAAAGATGTTGAGCGTACCGCCGATATTAACGGCGTTGGTGGTGAGTGGTGCTTTGATAGAACGTGGTACAGAACCTAATGCCGCTTGGTGAGAGATGCGGTCGATGCCTTCACAGGCTTGTATGCAGGTGCTATATTCGCGAATATCGCCTTCTATAAATTCAAAATTTGGAAGGTCAAGAAATTCCTCAATATTTCTGCGGTGTCCATTAGAAAGGTTGTCAAGTACACGGACAAAACTAACTTGTGGGTGCTTCAAAAGCGTCTTTATAAGATTGGAGCCTATAAATCCTGCTCCGCCCGTCACGAGTATTCTGTATTTATTCATCTTTAGTCATTCATAATGAATGAACGAATGTTGAATGTTGAATGAATGAATCAAAAAGCACCTCCACAATTCATTCATTCATTCATTCAAAATTCATTCATTACACTTGCTTGGTTCCAAATCAAGAGGGGTTCGGGTTGGTGTTGGGTAAAGTCAACAGTTTTAAATTCTTCGTTGTCGTACACCAAGTAGCGTATTTTTCGCTTAATGAGCTTCTCTGATTTTTCAACCAATTTTATTAAATATACTTTGTCAATATTTCCGATAATAATCAGGTCAATTACGCCGCTATCCAAACCACGCGAAAACGCTCCTGTGAGGTACACTTGCTGTACTTCGCCGAGTCGTTCGATAATATTTTCAATGATGGTATCTAAACCGACATATTTGAGGAGAATGTTGTGGACATCATTAAAAAGCGGGTGTTGGGTGTTTGCCGTGAACATTTTTTTGTTACCTTTCATCTTGGAAGTCAACATGCCTGCTTGTTCAAATTTATTGAGTTCCAATCGAATAGCGTTAGAAGACTCTCCAAATTCACTTTCCAAATTGCGAAGATACGCCGTTGTCTTACTATTCAAAAAAAATTTGAGTAGTAATTTTATGCGAGTTTTGGATGAAATGAGCGTATCTAACATAATTATTGTTTGATTATGGGGTAGGACTTTGGATATTGGGTAATCGAGAAATTAGATAAAGGGAGACAAATACATAATTATTTGTTCATCATAAAAATAAACATCGTAATAAATATAATTTAAAGCCAAACACAAATCAACACGAATTATTCGTAATGAGTGTTTTACCTAAGGGAAGACGAAAAAAATAATCTACCCGTCTGAATTGTTCTTTTTCTTATATGTTTCACTTAGTGAAAGAAAATAAATAACTTGCCCCATTATGCTTGTTCTTTTCCCTTCTAAGGTTCTGCTGAAAAAAGGATATTTTTAAATTATTTTATAATAAAAAATATTTATAAATAATTCATTTTTAATAATAAATAAATTACAAAATAATTTTAATTAATTGAAAAATGGCTATATTTCAGTGCGACCTTCTAAAAAACACAAAAAATAGTTCCGTAGCTATGGCTAAGTAGTGGGACAAAAATATCCTTACTTTTTGACGGTTTCTTTTTCCGCTATTTTTACCTACAAAAATCCTTACGTAGCGTAGGCTATGTGCGGTTTTTGTAAGAAAAAATATCGAAAAAATAATCACGTCAAAATTGTAAGCCTATTTTTGTCCCACTACTTATGCAACGATTTTTTGAATTCTTTAGAAGAAAAAATTACGGCGCATTATGGAACAATTTATTTAATTCCTTTCACTAACCACAATTTGAGACTAAAAAAAAGAAAAGGGTAACGTTTTGCTACCCCTTCCTCTTAATTAACTTTTAAACTTAAGGACAACCCGTTAAGATTGAGTAACAAAACTACTCAACTTTGTGTTATTTTCAAAACTTTAACTCATTTTTATTATATTCACTTGTAATTTTATTGCATTTTAGCTACATTTGCAACATTGTTTCATTTAGTATCAGGAACAAAATAAATGTATATTCTCGAATTGTTCTTTTTCTTTTATACTTCACCAAATTTTTCTCAAATACAGGGAGTATTCGCGTCAAATTTGGTTCGTCTAAAGAAAAAATAACGACGCGAAGAATGTACATTTATTTAATGCCTCGTTCCTTAGATAATTTTAAAAAAAATAAAAAAAATAAAATGAATAACTTTAAAATTCTATTCATTGCTTTAGCAGCAATCGCTATTTCTTTTTCAGCTTGTAAAAAAGACCCTGTTATTGAAGAACCTGTCGAACTTATCACGACTTTGAATTACACCTTAGTACCAACTGCCGGAGGTGCAGCAGTCACTTTATCGTTTCAGGATACAGACGGTGACGGGGGAATGAACCCGATATATACAGTTGGTACATTAGCAGCTAATACGACATATTCCGGTAGCATCGAATTACTTGATGAATCGGGAGACGACGTTGAAAATGTTACAGAAGAAATTGAAGAAGAAGACGAAGGACATCAATTTTTCTTCGATGCCACCGGTGGTATAAGTATTGCTTACGCAGACATGGATGAAGATGGTAATCCGATAGGTCTGGCAAATACGCTGACAACTGGTGCGGCAGGTAATAGCGCGCTTACCGTTATTCTTCGCCACGAGCCGGACAAAGATGCTTCGGGCGTATCTGACGGCGATATCAGCAATGCTGGCGGCGAGACAGATATTGAGGTGACATTTGATGTGACCGTACAGTAACAATGTAGCGCGGTACTTCCAGTCCGCGTCGCGTTAGTTTTGCTAATCATACGCGAGGAACAGGCTGGAAGCACCGCGCTACATTTCCCACTCATATTATATTTTTTTGTTGGGGAAAATGATTACATTTATTACAAATTCAATGTATCATTTCAATTTAAATATTAAATCAAAACAAAAAATGTTGTCTTTGCAAAAAACGTATAAGGTTTTCAAAAACCTTATACGTTTTTTCTATCGTACCAACGACTTTAGCCGCCGCAGTTATAACACTGCGACGGCTAAAGTCGGTACGGTACTCATGCTAATTTCCCTTTTTCCTCACCTAATTTTCGCTCAAAATTGTGATCTCAAAATCATCGGTCAAATCACCGATGAACATACCGAAGAACCGATTTCTTTTGCCAATATTTTCTTAGAAGAAAGCCTCAAAGGTGTCGTCAGTGATACGCTTGGTCGGTTTGAATTGCGAGGCATTTGTCCGGCAGAATATCATTTATCTATTAGTCATATTGGTTGCGAAACGCAGCGATTTTTTATTGATTTAGAGACAGATACAATGTTTTTTGTGATTATGGACCACCACAGTCACGATATAGAAGATGTGGTGATTGTCGGTAGTAATGTCAATCCAACGACCCAACAAGTCCAAACGATTACCGAACAAAAAATCACCGAAAATGCCGACGAAAACCTTTCCAATATGCTCGAAAGTATCACGGGAGTCAGCACCCTCCGCAATGGCAATGGCATCTCCAAACCAGTTGTGCATGGCTTGTATGGCAATCGCCTGACGATACTCAATAATGGCGTGGCACAAAGCGGGCAGCAATGGGGCAATGACCACAGCCCGGAGATTGACCCACTGGTAGCAAACCGCCTGTCGGTCATCAAGGGTGTGGGGGCGGTCGAGTATCCGGGAAGTTCGCTGGGGGCGGTGATTTTGGTGGAGCCCAAGAAGATTGACAGAGAACCACACTTGCACGGACGCGGTAGTTATTTTTTTGAAACCAATGGTTTCGGACACGGCATCAATGCACAAGTACAACAATATAAGGATGCCTTCGGATGGAAACTCAACGGTACATTCAAACGCAGTGGCGACAAGCACTCGGCGAGTTATTGGCTGCGAAATACAGGTGTGCAGGAGGCGAATTTTGCCTTGCAATTGGAAAAATCTTTTTCGGAAAAATGGCTGGCAGATATATATTTTAGTTCGTTCAATACTTCACTTGCGGTCTTGCGTGGGGCGCATATCGGAAATCTGACAGATTTGGAGGAAGCATTGGTGCGCAATGTGCCATTTTTTACGAAAGATAATTTTACTTATAAAATAGATAATCCGCGGCAAGCAGTGAATCATCATTTGCTAAAAGCACATACGAAATATTTTTTGAGTGAGTCGCAATGGATTGATTTGACTTATGCAGGACAGTTGAATATTCGTAAGGAATTTGATGTGCGGAAAGGCGACAGAGACAGCATTCCGGCATTGAGCCTGACGCAATTCACGAATTTTCTTGAAGCTAAATACGAACACGAACTCTCGCATAATACTCATTTTAAAACAGGCGTTCAATTTCAATTGATTGATAATACCAATAATCCCGGAACGGGAATTTTGCCTTTGATACCGGATTATCTCTCGTCTAAAAACGGCGCATTTGTGATGCTGAATCGTCAAGCCGGAAAGCTGTTTTTGGAAGCCGGTGCGCGATACGATTACGTGTATCAACATGTAGCAACGATTTCAAATACGATACCGCGTGAGATTATTCGTTTTAATAATCATTTTCATAATGCGAGTGCGGTCATCGGCGCGAATTATAAATTGAATGAATCTCTGCATTTGGCGTACAATCTTGGCGCAGCCACGCGACACCCTGCCGTCAATGAACTGTATAGTGGTGGTCTGCATCAGGGCGTAAGTGGCATCGAAGAAGGCGATGAAAACCTCCATTCGGAACGTTCGCTCAAGACGACTTTGACCTTAGAAGGGAGTCTGAAAGATAAATTATTTTTTGAAGTTTTAGGTTATTTTCAGCATATCGGCGATTATATTTACCTAAATCCGCAAGATGAAATTCGGCTAACGATACGCGGCGCATTCCCCGTTTTTCGCTACGAACAAACGAATGTACAAATCTACGGTGTAGATATTTCGACAGAGTATCACATCCTTGAACATTTCAACGCCAATGTACAATATAGCTACCTACTCGGGCAAGATATAGGCGCGAATATTCCACTTATCAATATGCCTTCCAATAATTTACGCCTAAATTTGGATTATGATATAGCGAAAATCGGCGGCTTTGAAAATATAGAATGTTCGCTCACCAATCGTTATGTTTTCAAACAAATACGCTTGCTTGAAGTACAGGATTTTGCTGCACCACCTGCGGCATATTGGCTCGCAGGCATCCATGTTTCCGCCCAACGCCAACTCGCACAATCGCGCCTCACACTATACGCAAAGGTAGATAATTTGCTGAATGTTCGTTACCGCGATTACCTGAATCGCCAACGGTATTTTGCTGATGATTTAGGGATTAGTGCGGTGATTGGGGGGAGTTGGGTATTTTGAAACAGTAAGTAGTGGGACAAAAATAGACTTACAATTTTGACGTGGTTATTTTTTTGATATTTTTTCTTACAAAAACCGCACATAGCCTACGCTACAGCCTGTCCCGTACTTGATTCGGGATAAGGATTTTTGTAAGGAAAAATAGCGGAAAAAGAAACCGTCCAAATCGGGAAGTTATTGTTTTATTGTTACTTCTTTGATTTCGCTGATTTTGAAGTGAGAAAAAAGTATTTGAAATTAGTATTTTTACCAAAAATTAATAATTCATAAAGTATTGACAATTAAATACTTATAAGTTTAAACTGGTTTTTGATAAATCATGCTTCAAATTATCAACAACAAAATAGAAGCCAAATAAAAGCTTAAATAAATTTAGTGTGTCACAAATCGGTGACATTAAAGGTACGGTAGTACCGTCCCCGTTTATAGCAAGGTCTAAAGAACAACCGATTAAGGTACGTAGTACCGACACCGTTAGCGCGTACAAACGGTGTCGGTGCTACGCACCTTGATTAGCTTTGGGTTTGCTTTTTCTACAAACGGTGTCGATGCTAACGCATCTTATCGGTATCGCAACGACCACCGATTTTTGACACACTTAAATAAATTTATGTTTATTTTTTAATTTTATAAATATTTAATAATCAATTAATAAAATTTATTTTCTTACTTAAAAATCAGCGAAATGCAAGTAATTTCTTTCACTAAAGTTATTTTTTTCGTGTTCCTACGGCAATTTCTCCAAACATTTCTGAATAGAATAAGCATTTACGCTACTCGGTTTTTGTACGAACGTACCGTTTTTATTGATAATATAATATTCGGGAATTGCTTTTACATTGAACTTCGTGACAACATCCGCCTTGTAACCCCCTTCTGCGTACAAATGAATACCCGACACTATGCGACTTGAAAGCGTATTGCGCCATTCTTCCTCCGTTCTATCCAGCGAAATATGAATAAACACCACATCATTCCGACTAATTTGGGTCGAAACATGCTGCATCATACCCAGTTTTTTGAGGCAAGGCGGACACCACGTAGCCCAAAAATCCAGATAGACTACTTTTCCCGCATAATCACTCAATGAAACTACGTTGCCATCTATATCTTTCAACGTAAAATTGGGTGCAGGACTGCCCACTGCGTAAAGGTTTTTCTCATAAAACTTAGTCAAAACCGGCTCGGCATATTCATAATACAGCGTACCACTTACAAACTCGTTATACGGGTCTATCATCACGCCCAAATTGCTTTTGTGCAAACCTCGCGTCAGTATATCCGACTGAAACCAAGACTGTGTTTTGCCCGACAACATTTGCTTCGAGAGTTCGTATTGACCAATATATCGATTCACTGCACCTTTGGTACCTTTATCGTATTTATAATTCATCCAACCCTTAATATAGCGGCGATATTTCGGACTACTCACCAAGCCATCGTCATTGATAAGTACCGTCTGCGCAAAATCAAAATAACTATCCGGCACGCCATTTTTATACCCAAAAGCATACCCGTAGAGCAGCATATTATACGCCCATTCATAATTGATTTCGCTGCGAATATGACGCAAAAATACGGGCGAAACCTCCGGATAACTCCGCTCATAAGAATTTATCGTGGCGAGTTGATTGTCTCTCACTTGGCGCATTTCCTGTTCGAAAGAAGTATAACCCAAAGTAGTCATTTTTTGGTCAATATCCGGTGATACCGTATAGTACATACCACCTTTTTTATACTGCTTCATTTGAAACCGACTCTTTACTGCCGGGTGTTGTTCCCAATAAAATTTTAGGATACGATTATTCGCACCGCCCACACCCGAAAAAGAGACAGCCTTCGCAAAATCGCCCCCATCGGTATCTACGCGAAGTTGGTCGCCCGGCTCTATATAGATATTTATAAAGATATTTCTACCGTATTGAAGTACAGCAAATTGCGGCTCGGTAATCGGCACGATAAATATAAATTCATCGGCAGCATTGAGTCGAGCATCATAAGATTGTTGTCCCGAACTTTTATGTTGTTCTCCTGTAATAAGGGTGATGTTTTTGGAAACAGCCCCTTTGATAGTTCCCGAAATTTGTGTGTTACCCGCTTGTTGTGCAAAAACAAACAAGGGCATTAAAAAGAACGTAAAAATGATACTTAGTCGCATGGATTAGGTTTAAAAATTCTCCAATTCCAAATACCAAATTTCAATATAAAGTATATAATCACATTATATTTATACTGGAATTTATGATTTGGAATTTACAAAGGTAAATGGAACGCAAGATAATAATTTCGAGGCAAAAAAAACGCTTATGCCTTGAAAATAATTAGGCTACACATGTAAAATATATTACTTTTGACATAGTTGAGACAATGTTTAATTTTAAGTATTTTTGAAAATGCCAAACTATTAATTATATTTATTCGCCAAAAAAACTGATATTTAACTTTTTTCCTATCAAATTAACAATCAACGAATACAACGAGTTCACGAATCAACGAATAATGAAGACACTGATTAAAAATGCAACAATTGTAACGAGTACAGCCGAGTACACAGGGAATCTCCTTATAGCCGATGGCAAAATTCAAGCCATATCAAAAGATGCTTCGTATGATGCCGACGAAACGATAGATGCAGAGGGGAAGTGGCTCATGCCCGGCGCAATAGACCCGCACGTACACTTGGAAATGCCTTTTATGGGAACGTATTCGAGCGACGATTATGCTTCGGGTACACTCGCGGCATTGCATGGCGGCACGACCACCGTCATTGATTTCATCCTACAAACACAAGGCGATACCCTCGCCAATGCCCTCAAATCGTGGCGGTCACGCTCCGATGATAGGTGTTATTGCGATTATAGTTTCCACATGGCGGTCACGGATTTTAATGACAATGTTGCCGAAGAAGTCAAACATTTTATTGAAAATGAAGGCATCACTTCATTTAAAACATTCATGGCATATAAAGGCGCATTGATGTTGGATGATGGACAAATGACCGCGCTAATGAAAGTCGTCAGCAAGAACGGCGGCATGGTTACCGTCCACGCAACGAATGGCGATGTGATTGATAATTTGATTGCCAAACATAAATCCGAAGGCAAACTTGCACCGCTCTATCATTACCTCTCCCAACCCGAAGTCACGGAGGCGGAGGCATCCAGTCGCTTTTGCGATTTGGCGCATTACGCCGATGTGCCTGCCTACATCGTGCACATGACCTGCGAAGGTGCGGTCGAGGCGATTCGCAAATCTTACCACAGAAATCAAATCGTACAAGGCGAAACTTGCATCCAATATTTGAGTTTAGATGCGTCTTTATATGAGAAAAATTTTGAAGGTGCGAAATGGGTCATGAGTCCGCCCTTGCGTGAGAAAAAAGACCAAGAATACCTCTGGTCGGCTATCAATCAAGGCATCATAAATGTCGTTGCTACCGACCACTGCCCATTTACGTGGGAGAAAAAACTATTGGGCAAAGACGATTTCTCAAAAATCCCCAACGGACACCCCGCTATCGAACACCGCGTCGAATTGCTATATTCGGAAGGCGTTGCGAAAGGCAAAATTTCCAAACAAAAAATGGTCGAAGTACTTTCGACGAATCCTGCGAGAATATTTGGTTTAGCTCCGCAAAAAGGCGACATCGCTATCGGTGCAGATGCCGATTTAGTTATTTTCAACCCCAATAAAAAACACACCCTTTCCGCCAAAACACATCACATGAATGTCGATTATTCCTGCTACGAAGGTTGGGAAGTGACGGGCAAATGTGAAACCGTATTTTTACGTGGGAAAAAGGTGATTGACAAAGGCGAAGCACTCATTAAGCCTGGATTTGGCGAGTATCAGAAGCGGAGTAAAGTTAGTTGGAAGAGGTCGTAATTTGTGTATTCGTTTTTATAAAAAATTAAAAACGAACGATTTATACCTGCACCCCAAACCAGAACGTCTTGCTGAATTTATTTCAGTATCTCCCATGCGACAGGGCGCGATTTTAATGTGAGCTACAAGTTTGTATTTTGTTCTAAAACAATGATTTATAGCTTTCATGCGGCATTTGTTTTCCATCACTTGGGAGATGCTGAAATAAATTCAGCAAGACGGTTGATTTTTGGTTTTTTTAGCCACACGCACCATTTTTCAAATCAAAAAATAATTTTAAAATAAAATATTTTCAACGAAATAATATGCCACGAATAGTAAAATCAGGATTAATTCAAATGAGCCTCCCAATGACAGAAGGAGAAGGCACGATAAACGAAATCATGGAAGCGATGTACGATAAACACATCCCGTACATTGAAGAAGCCGGAAAAAAAGGCGTACAAATATTGTGCTTACAAGAAATCTTCAATACGCCCTATTTCTGTCCCGGACAAGATGCCAAATGGTACGCTTCAGCCGAAGCCATTCCCGGACCGACGACCGAAAAAATCGCGGTGTATGCCAAGAAATATCAAATGGTCATTATCGTACCCATTTACGAAAAAGAGCAAGCCGGAATATTCTACAATACCGCAGCAATCATTGATGCAGACGGTACGTATTTGGGCAAATACAGAAAAAGCCACATCCCACACATCTCTGGTTTTTGGGAAAAATTCTTTTTCAAACCCGGCAATTTGGGCTACCCCGTTTTCCAAACTAAATATGCAAAAGTTGGGCTATACATCTGTTATGACCGACATTTCCCCGACGGTGCGCGCGTATTGGGCTTGAATGGTGCAGAAATCGTCTATAACCCAAGCGCAACCGTAGCCGGTTTGAGCGAATACCTTTGGAAACTCGAACAACCCGCCCACGCCGCAGCCAACGGTTATTTCATGGGCTGCATCAACCGAGTCGGTACAGAAAAGCCGTGGAACTTAGGCGAGTTTTACGGACAATCCTACTTCGTCGATCCACGCGGACAAATATTCGCCCAAGCCTCCAGAGAAGATGACGAATTATTAATCGCCGACTTCGACCTTGATTTGATAGACGAGGTACGCTCGACATGGCAATTCTACCGAGACAGACGACCGGAGACTTATGGAAAGTTGACGGAATTATAATGAATGAGTGAATGAATTTTGAATGAATGAATCAACAGACCTCTAACAATTCATTCATTCATTCATTCATTCATTCATTCATTCATTCATTCATTCATTCATTCATTCATTCATTCATTCATTCACTCATTCATTCATTAAAAAAATTGGTTCTTTGACAAATCCCGTGATTGTTGGTTTTTCTGCCTTGCGATTGTTCGTCCCTTGCGTAAGGGATAGTAGGTGTTGTTTGAACCTAAGGGAAGACGAAGAAAATAATCTACTCATCTGAATTGTTCTTTTTCTTACATGTTTCACTAAATCTTCCTTACGTAGCTCGGCTATGCGCGTCAAATTTAGCCAAACATATAAAAAAAATAACTTCTTCATTTGGGGTAGATTATTTTCTTCCTCTTCCCTAACGTAGCGATAGCG
>Ga0209187_1002104_pt1 | contig 20041 bp, 17 predicted proteins | sample BantaG_FD_187430 | JGI IMG/M metagenome (GOLD analysis project Ga0209187, IMG submission 187430) | Marine algal microbial communities from Bantry Bay, Ireland - BantryBay_4 metaG (SPAdes) (version 2) | ecosystem: Host-associated > Algae > Red algae > Unclassified | place: Bantry Bay, Ireland...
TTTTTTTTAAAGGATTCGGAATAATTTACATTACGCATTTATAAACTCTCTTTGCCCCTAAGTTATTAACTTAGCTTTGGTTTATTAAATTTTAATCTCAGGTGGCAACTTTCCAAAAACTGGGGGGTAATGGTTAATTGGGTCAGCAGCGCCCTTAGCTAAAAGATCATCAATTTTATCTTTATAGTCATGAGCTACACCGGTACGTGCCTTTTGTTGGGCTGTGCACCAAAAGCCGTCCACTTCATACTGCTTTAGTTTTTCAAGTTCAATTTTTTCAAAGGAGTTTTGTATTTTATTAACCTGATGGTTAATGTAGTTATCAGCTGTAGTTTTTGCTTCCGAGTTAAGTTCGATTGACTCTAGTTTCAGAGGTTTGTTCTCAAAGTAAAAAGTAGCAGTTCCAAGGCCTAAAATAATAGCCGCTATAAATAAATTTTTTTTCACTTTAAACTCCTAAGGTGAAATTAAAATAATTTTGAATTTTGTTTGCATTTATTTATCGGAATTTATATTTGATGTATTAAGCCGGAGACTAAATAACTTATTTACTAGACTGGACGATTGTTTAATTAGTAATACGTAGGGTTTGATTACTTCTTTTTTCTGACCGCTGAAATTTCTGTTTTAGTAATGTTGATCATGTTCCAGCGATCTCGACCAGAGGTAATGCTCTTTCTCGTGTCATTAATTTTATTAGCATGATTTTTTGCCCAGGCAAAAAGTCGTCTGGCTGAACTACTAGGCTCATCACTTTTAATTTCGGTATTCAATAGCCTGTTAATTTCAATAACCTTGTCTTTCTGAAACCTTACATACTCGGTCCAGGCATCGACAGTGTCATCAGTATTGTCTGAAATACGAGAGTCAGTTCTGTTCATTAGACCTAGACTCGCTTTGTTTTTATAGCGATACATATCTACGGCTAAGAGTTCTGTTGTATAGTTTAGTCGATAAATATTTCTATAAGCAGAGATTTCCTCTTTGCCCATTCTATAAACTTGTCCTGTGTCTGAGAGGTCCCAGCCAGTCGGCCTGGTTTTCTTTAGAATAAGGTTGTGCTGTAGCTCTCTATATGCTCTTGGTATATGTGTAAGTCCAAAAATAGAACGCAGTGCTGAGAGCCAAGTGATGCGAAACTCTATTGGGTAGTTAAAGCTATCTTCCAGAATACTGTCCAGTTCTGTTCGGTTCATGGTTGCGATCTCATCAGTAGTTAAAGCACTGAAAATATTGTTAAAATCGATATTGCTATCAGGCATTTTATTGTTTAGATCATCAATCATATCTTCGATATTAACATAGCCTTCAATATTTTTAATTATTTTAAGGCATGCGTTTTGACGTTTTTTTCGTGATGTTTTTGACTCAACAGTTTCTGTATCTATCTTATTATAGTGACTAAGGTACCTGCAAAGAGGGTAGAGTATATTTCTTGTGCCGTTTATAAATTTAGGATCTCCAACAATGCCAGTATATAAAGAGCGTTGAATACTTGCTCCAGGAGAAAGGTCAGTTTTTGTCATTGATAAAGTTGCTGAAGCTAAAATTCTATATGTAGCTAAATAAATAGTGGGAGCAGTTATAATAAAGTTTAGTAATCGAGCGGGTCCTAATGAAGCTACTTTTCCCAAAGCACTGGCAACTTTTTTTGCAGATTTTTTTCCCTTATCTTTATTTGAGTTTTTATCGTCATCAGTTTTTTTCTTTTTCCCATTAATTTCAGTATCAAATCCACCTAGTAAATTTTGTAGGTATTTATCTGGATTTTTAATTTTCTTTCTACTATTTAGCTTTTTTCAATAAAACGACCGGCTTTGGTAATTTTATATTTTCCGATGAGTGTTTGAATAACATTTAAATTTAGCGAGTAATTTGCTATATTTCTCATGAAGCTAACAGTTAAGAAGTTTCTAATCAAAACACCAGTCGTATATGATTTAGTTAAAGCTGTGATAGTTTCTCTGCGGAAATACTCGTCAAAATACACCTTGCCAGGATCAAAATTACTCACGGCTTTATAATAGTCAAATTCAGTTCTATTGATTGCACTGGCTTGTTTGGATCCCATCATATAAGAGTAAAAGCGATGAAGCACATAGGACTGTTTCATGCCTTGGTATACAAGGAATGACATAATAACGGGCTCAACACCTAAAGTAAGTATTAATTTAAATTTAGCAAAAACTATAGGTGCTTTGGTGAACATAAAAGTAAGTATGTCTTTGTCTATAATTGCAGATAGAGCGCCACTAATTCCCGCCGACCACATAGATTTTTCATGTATAATCATATGTAAAAGCTGGTTAAAACCCACATCTGTTATGTCTATGGACGTGTTATCGCCTTTTTTTAAGCCAAAAGTTTCAGGGTCATCTTTTGCTAATTTTGGTAAGCTATGAACTAATTCCATATTTTGTTCATGATAATCAGATGTAGTAACAGACACTCCGAAATTACCAAGCTTACTGAATAAGTTAGATTCCATGAGCTCAAAAAACTTAGTGGTTCTTGGGTCATCTTGAACTGCGATGGAGTCTCGACCTTTATGCCCAGAAAGATCATCGCCATATAAAGTTTGTTGTGACTTTAAGTCTATTAATGCTTGTTCAGTTCCAGGGTCAGTGCCGCGTAAACGGGAAGTAAAATTAAATAGACCAGCGTTTTTTTGCGAGGCAATCTTGCGTTTTTTTGATCTTACTAAGTTATTAGCAAGAAGATTGTCTGAAATTTCATATATGAATGCTCCATCCTCAGTATAGCCACCAAAATTCATTGCAGATAAAAAGTTAACGGCTTGTACTGCAAGTAAATGGGTTACAATTTTTTTATGGTCTCTTTTGCCTTTGTTAATCTCTGCGAATAATTTTTGCTGAAGAACAGTTGAAAAGCCTTCAAACCAAATATTTTTATCGTCATTACTTTCTGGCAGGTTGGATAAATCAATAAGTTCATTGTTCGTTGTAGCACTGCTTTTTAAATCTTTCGCTAATGAGTCAATTTGATTATAGAATTCATCAAGGGAAGAGCTGAACTTCATTATATTTTGAATATCAGTATTACTAATTGTGTGGTCATATTTTTTTTCAATAACAAATTTTAATTTATCTTTATTTATATTATTTTTAGTTGATGTATAAGATTGAGTCTGAGTGCCGTTAGCAAAATAAGGCTCTTCATCTAATTTCTCTTGTACAATGTTGCGATTTTCGACAGCTTCAGCCTGTGGAGTATCAAGCTCTACAGTGTCTTGATGGGAAATATCTGTGTTGTCCTCTTTAGAATCAAAGAAGTAAAAACTAACCCCGGCGATAAGACAGAATATTAAGATGTATTTTTTCATAGATATGTAATCGGTATTATTAATGAAAAATATAAACGATTGAACTCTTTAAGTAACCATAACTGGTCTATTTTATAGGTTTATGTTTGTAAACTTTTAAATAGTGAGTACTCACCTCGACTTAAATAATTAGTAATAAGGCTAAAGCCTTGTGTTCTGGGCTTTGGTCGTACAGCTACCACTATCAAATAGTAACTGAGGCTAAATTTGAAATTTAATAATAACTGACTAAATGGGTGTTAGCTTAAAATAAACTTTTCAGCTAAATACTCTGACCAGTAGTGGTTTTTTTTAGGGTTAATGCAAAAGCCATTATGCCCACCATGTGTAGGTGTGCTTAATATTAGCTTTGGATTAGCCTTGCATTCCTCATAGGGATAGCAATTGTTTTTTAAAAAAGGGTCATCGAGTGCACTTAAAATTAAAGTGGGTATTGTAATAGAAGTTAAGTTTTGCTTAGAGCTACATTTGGTGTAGTAATCATCAGCGTCAGCAAAACCATGTAGTGGGGCGGTGATAAGATTGTCAAACTGCTCTAGATCCTGAGCATTCAATACTTTTTTTAAGTTTATTTCTGGGAGTAAATGTTTTTTGGCCACTACTTTTTGTTTTAGTGTTTTTAAAAAATTGCGAGCATATATTTTTGAAAACCCAACCTTGAGTTGATCTGAACAGTCTCGTAAAAAAATAGGGGTTGAAATAGCCATAGCTTTTTTAATTATGGGGTTAACAGATGCGCTTTGCTCACCTAAGAATTTTAAAGTGATATTGCCACCCATGCTAAAGCCAATAAGGTAAATGGAATCATATTTATTTTTACTTAAAGCACATGCAATGACGCTATTTAGGTCATAGGTGCTGCCGGAGTGATAATAAAGCTTTGTTTTATTGAGTTCATCACTGCAGCCGCGGTAATTCCAAGCCAGGGTATCAAAGCCCGCGTGGTGAAACTTGTTTACCATGCCTTGAATGTACGGGCGCCTAGAGCTTCCCTCTAGGCCATGGCTTAGAATAACGAGCTTATTGCTGTTACAGCTTGTCCAGTCCAAATCAAGGAAATCAGCATCAGGTGTAGTAATGCGCTCACGTGTAAATGGTAGGTGTCGGACCTTACGGTACTGGGAGGTATAGATGGTGTTGATATGGCCATTTCTTAGCCATAAAAGTGGTTTTTCATTCATAAGAATGCAAGCTTAGCACAAAGCTACAATAAATGTTTCATAAGTATTGAGTTTTGACACCTTGTTTTAACTCCACTTATACTTATGAGTAGTATGATAAAAAATAAGCCACTACAAACACTTGCTGCTACCTTGATTATTTTTTTATGTGGTCTGGCCGTATTTATTAGTCAAATTTGTTTTTGGTCAGATTCTGAAATGTGGGCGGTTACAAGTAATTTTCATATGTTTAGCTCTAATGGAACCGGGCATAATCATTTCGTAAAACCACTGTTTGGCTTGTATCTTAGTTTGGTTACAAGTTTAGGCTCAGCTTTTAATAGCAATATTATGTCGTTTGCCCGGCTTGTTTTTGCTCTACAGTCACTGGCGAGTGTTTATTTACTTTATCGATTGTCATTAAAAATATCTAAAGACAAATTGCTATCTTACTTACTGATTTTGGTACTACTTGCCACAAGTATTTTTTGGGAGCGCTCATTCCGGGTAAGGTCAGACTTACTAGTGCTTTTAGTTTATCTTGTTATATTTAACTTACTGTACTCTGAACACTGGAACAAAAAAAATAAAATAATATGTTTACTGTTGATGGCTCTATCACTATTAATCACTCCAAAAAGTGTGGTGTTGGCATTTATATTTTTTATGGTTTATTACAAAAGTTTTTTGCCTGGTAAGGCTATAAGTAAAAAATATGTGTTTGGCTCTTTGGCGCTGGTACTTGCTGCTGGCTTGAGTTATATGCTGGTTAATAATACGGCTCTTGATTATTTTGTCAGTAGCTTTAGCCCTACAGGCAAAGGCTATTCTTATTTTTCGGCTCATAGGTTTGAGCATATACTTAGGTTTGGTAAAAAAAATATATGGCTTTTACTGCTACTTGTGCCTGTTGGTGCGTCTTATTTTAAATACAAAAAAATATTTATTGATAAAAAGTACTTCTGTTTTTCAATTTTAGTAATTTTACTACTCATTGCTTACCCCAATAGGTTGCCGTTTTTTATGTACTCGTTGCTGCCTTTTGTTTTGCTAGGACTGTTAACAAACCCATGGTTGAAAAGTATATTAAATCCGTTATCTAAAATAAGTACGAGTTTGCTTTTTGCCGTGATGTTAGCCTTAGTTTTTTGCGGGGCGAAAAATGCTCAATTTATTTATGAAAGTCATAACAATAGTGAGCAAAAAGAGTTTCAAAGTAAACTTTGCGGTTATTTATTAAAATTTCCGGAGGCTAAAGTTTTAGACCCTATTGGAGTTTGCCCTGAGCGCTTAAATAGTTATTATTTTTATTTAGGCCCCTTTCATGACAATTTAATGCATATTGATGGTATTAAAATTTTAAAGCCCGATATTATTTTAAATATTGCCAAACTACAGTTTTTACATCCAAATTTGGATGACTTTTTACTAAAGAATTATTTTTACTCTGACGAAGGGGTGTTTTATAAGCGTTTGGTAATAAATAACCCCAAAGGGCAAATGACAAAATCTCAACTTGATCATTTAGTGAAAGATAAATTGGGAGCTCCAGACTCTGACTTTAAAATTATCTATAAAAATTTGGTAAGTAAAAAAGCGAGTGTTAAATTTAAAGACTTAAAAGATATAAATTTATCAAAAATTCAGCCTTTTACCAATAAGTCTATTTTGACTGGCTATGAGCTCATATTTGTTAGCCCTTTTAATATTGAAAAGCTAAAGCTACCAAGTAATGCCAACGCCTTGTTTCGCCACGATGTGGAAATATAACATTTGGGATTTGCCACCTAGGGCTTAATTGTTTACCATTTATGAGTGGATAATTTAAACTGGAGCGAAGGGCCATTGCAGCTAAATAATAAAAGTGGTTTTTCATTAATAGAGCTAATTGCCTCAGTGGCTATTATTTCCATTGCCATGCTTGGGGTGACTACTTTACTTTATGTGGCTTCAGCTTATTCGCAATCACTGACAGAGGAGTTTCAGGCCTTGTCGAACTCTTATCGCCTTGAATATGCCGTTAGAAAGCATTTATCTTTAGCCGTGAGAGTAAAAGCTAATCAAACACAGCCCTATGAAGGACAAGTAAATGATGTTAATTGCACCACTAGATTGGGAGCCACGCCTGCCAATTGCTCTAACTGGACAGAAGTTGCTTTTTTTAACCGTGAAGGTTCCACTGGTGGTTTAGCTGGTGCTGAAACGGAAATACGACCCACTTGGTTTTGGTATAAGGGGCCTGTTCACACTGGAAATAAATTTGCTTCAGAGTCTGGAGTTTTTGTGATTGATAACGGGTCTAATGCTGCCGGCCCAGCTAGCGCGCGAAGTGGTGCACCAGATGCCAGTGATATTTATTTTGATCAACTCACCGAATTTCAAACTGAAACTATTGGTGATATTAATGATGGTGCTGCTGCAGGTGGGCTACAAAGAGTGCGAGTGCGAGCTGTTTTTCGCTATCATGGAGTGACGCAAGTTCGTACTTGGTGTTCTACCTCAGATATTGTCGGTAATAACTGTAATTTTGCTAGTGGTGAGTTCGCAAACTATTATGATAGTGAATATAATTTTAACGTGAGTTTAGTGAACAACTATTTAAAAGAAAAAGTGGGCGATGGCACAAATACAGAAGTTCGTGTTTTAGGTCCCGTACACTATTTTAGAGCTATTTACCCAAGCGGAGACTTTTAGTGAATAAGATTAATAATAATACTGGAGCCAGTTTTATATTATTTACTATTATGATGGGGGCTATATTGCTAGCGCTGTTAGGAGCAGTTTTTGGCAGTATGTATAATGCGCAAAATAGTGCTCGTAAGTTAAGAGCTGGAATTAACTCACATCAAATTTTACAGCAACTTGGGGTGATAACACTTCAGGCTTATAAATATCACCAGTCAGGGACGTGTCCGGCTGGTACTGATGAGACGAACCATTTTGGTTTTGGTGGCGTACCAATTTTTTGTTTTCCTGATGATATTTGTGTGCCTCATCCTATCAGTAATGATGCTACTGATATGTTATGTGAAGATTCCACTCAAATGTTCGAACCCATGCCTGTTAATCAGGGTGTGGCTAGTATTGATATAGATTTACCAGTGAAACAAAAATTTAATTTGTTTGTGCATAAAATAGATCGCTACATTAATAAATCTATTCAATATATTATAAGTAAGTCGAGTTATTTAACTGACAAATTAAGTGCTGAAATTATTATCCCAGTAAGCTTCGCTGGCGCTTCAGCCCCGACAACTTTAAATGTAAACTGTACAGGAACACTTTGTAAGGAATGCTCTTTGACCCCAGGCACACCCACAGCATCAAATTTACCGTGCATGCGCTTTAGGGTCTGCCCAAGGCTAGGGGGGTGTAATGCTGGTAATGATAATGAATGGGTTGTTCAAAAAATAGGTGTATTAGTGGGGCCTGCAGCTCCTTAATTAGGGGCTATATGGGTGACAAGCATCTGAAGTAGTTCCTGTAATTGGTATAACTGCTGGTGCAACCGGTGGTGTTATTTCACAGCAACTGGCGGCACAAGTATAATAACCATCTGGAAATTGAGTGTTCCAGTTTGGGTGCCAGTCGTGTACTCCGTCAGCAGGATCTGTACATAAAGGGGTTGTTGTACAATGTGGCGGTGCCTTACCAAAAGTAGGCCTAGAGTCATGGTATAATGAAGCGAGTAGCCCAGCTGCTGCTCCTGAAGCACTTCCATCAGCGGTTATATTGTTTCTAGTTGAGGTATAGTGAGTAGGTAGTGACGGATTAGTGGTTCCAAACTCAGCTATAGTGGCTGGCTCCGTTAACGATGTTGCTGGTGCGGAAGAGTTACCTGCAGAGTCAATAGCAATGGCTTGCATGCCGAACTCGCAATAAGTTCCGGCCGCAATAGTGTAATCCATAACTAACTGAACTCTAGTTGTTGAATTCCCTGCGCGATCTAAGCTGCCTGGGTCACCATTAACACTGAATCCAGAGATGGTTTCTCCACAAAGGGTTACTTGGTCGCAGGTTGTCCAGCCCCCACCTACGCCGCCGCCAGGGGAAGAAGGTGGAGCTTGAGTTGCAGGCGTTGAGTCAGTTCCAACGCCATAACGCTCAGGGGAAGTAGCTGGGGGTACGTTACAGGGATGGTGCCCAGAGTTAGCCGGGTAGTTAGGGCCCCCAGGTAAAGCTGGGTAGGATGAGCTTACTGAAGTATCTCGGCATAAGAACACTAGCCCTTCTTCAAAATTTCCTGCACTAACATTTAGCCTTACTTGTACCGTACTATCAGTATCATTTACGGCATCACAGGCTGTTCTGTTCGGGTTTTGCCCGCCTCCAACGTATTCGTTTTGGGTTAGTTCTAATGAGTCAATAGTCGGGGCAGAGGTGTCAGGTGGGTATTGAAAGTCATGAGTGGTTTGGCATGATTGTAATACTCCGTCAGCTGTGTATCTCACTTCTACACCCAGTCTCATCCCAACATCATCTCTAGAGGTAGGTGCATGACTTACTGTTACCGGGGGGGCTGCACCAGCACCTCCGACAGGACGAATAAATAATGGAGCTGTTTGTGCTGGTGGAAGTATTAAGTCTTTAGTGACAATATTGTAAGGGGTGACACTAATTAAAATAGTGGGAGCAGCTCCAGTGTTTTTTTGAGTTTCATCAACAATATAACCAAAAGTGGTGTTACCAGTAATTCGGGGGTAGGCTCTGAATGTGTTTGGCACCCACCCTGCTGAATTATAAATTGAAGTTAAAACCCTTAGCGATGACTCCATTAATAAAAAGGTATTTGTCTGCGCATTTGCTCCAGATAAATTGAAGAATGGTGTAGTGGCTGCAGATGTGCTAGACCAGGCATCTCCTCCATTAACTCTATTGCCAATATTCGTTATTGCATTGGTAGAGTAATCGCCACCATCAGATCCATAAAAATAAGAACTAAAGTTAGCTGAAACAGAGGCGTCTTTAACGTAATCAACAACAGACTTTGCAACTGTGGTACAGGAAGTGCTGAGTTTACCAACTTTACTAGTTTTACGAACCTCACTAAAACGAGTAATGGTTAAAGCCATAATAGAAATTATGGCCACGCCGACCATCGCTTCAATTAATGAAAAACCAGAATTGTTTTTAGAGAACTTCATTTATACCTTATTAATTTTAATTAAAAGTTTACGCCTAATACAAGTGAGAACCTATACATATCACCACTAGGAAGTATGCCAGTAGCACTACCTGTACTGTCCGGGATAATTTCTGAGCCTTCATCTTTGAAGCTAACTAGACTGTAAACACCTTCGGCTCCCACGTAAAACTTTTTATTAGATAATTGGTACTCAATACCGCCACCTAAGTTTGCACCGTAGCCCGGAGTTTTATCGAAAAGTGAGTCTCCAGAGTCTGTTGACGCTGTCTCCCTGCTGATATATGCAAAACCAATAATCACATAAGGGTTAAGTTTGGCTAAGTTCCTAATAATGTTTTGAGTATTAATATAATATTTTAAATTCATACTGATATCAGTAAAATCAGATGAGCCTTTGATCACTTGCCCGGCAGATTTAAAAGATAAATTATGATTAGATGTTAAATACTGAAGTTGGATGGCCATGCGTAGATCAAGGAAAAAGTTAAGCCCCAATCCATAATTTACAGCTGATTCATAAAGCTGTGACCCTAAGTTGCCTGTTAAGCCAGTGTAGCCGCCAACAAAGTGTAGGGTGAATTGGCGTCCGTTTTTAAAAAAGTTAACATCGGCTTCTTCGTCGCCGTTGTCATCGTATTCACTGTAATCAATAAATGGATCATAAGCGTCATTGGCATTGGCAGTTATTGAGGTAAAGCCGGTAAAAAAACAAACTAACAAAGATAATAAAAACTTCAAACGTACAAACAAAATAACCCTCCCGAAGGCTTTCAAAACAACGCTATTAATATACTAAAATTATAGCAGTATAGTTGTAGTTAGAGCCATTGTTTTAAGGACCAAGGTCCCGAAAATGATCGAAAATGAGACATATTTTTTTATGTTTTTTTAAGAGGGGGCTGGGGCCAGTTAAACTGCAATAAATTAGTGCAAAATTAGTCCTTAATGCCCAAGTCTCTTGATAAAATTTAAATAAAATTCCTCTTACCCTTTCTATGAGCGCGCTTATGGCAGCATTGCGTCTTCACTGAGCGTCACTTCGTGCCGCACAGATGGATACGCAAAGCGCGACACGATGCTCATAGAAAGGGAAAGAGGAATTTTATTTAAATTTTATCCAGAGACTTGGACTAGTTCCTTTACTGAAGTTTCAGTATTGCATTAAAATTAAAAAATACAAACTAAGAAATGACAAATTTTCATATCAAATAAATTGGGTTGCTTGCCCCTTATTTCATTGGTATCAAAAAGGAGTTAAAACTCAGATCTAAAAGCCCAAGGAGCCTTATTTATGGCCATAGATTACAAAAAATCGGGTGTGGATATTGAAGCTGGCGATCAGCTAGTGGACTGGCTTAAGCAAAATCCTGCAAAAACTAATATTAACAACCCCAATATTGTTTCCGGCATTGGTGGTTTTGCCTCACTTTTTAAAGCCGACTTCAAAGATATGGAGTCACCTTGTTTGGTGTCTTGCACTGATGGTGTGGGCACAAAAATTAAGTTAGCCACTCATTTTAAGCGTTATCGTGAAGTAGCACAAGATTTAGTAGCAATGTGTGTGAACGATATGATCTGCGCCGGAGCCAGGCCTTTATTTTTTTTAGATTACTACTCTTGTGGAAAATTAATTCTAGATGACGCCAAAGAATTTTTAACAGGTGTGAGGTTAGCTTGCGAAGACTCTGACTGTGCCCTTATTGGTGGTGAAACAGCAGAAATGCCTGGTGTCTACTCAGGTGGCGATTTTGACTGCGCAGGGTTCTCAGTGGGTGTAGTCGATCAGCCAAAAGCTAAAGGAAAGCATCTAGTTTCTGACGGGGATCAGCTGATTGCTCTTGCAAGCTCTGGGTTTCATAGCAACGGGTTTTCTTTGCTGCGTAAATTATTTTCTGATGACTTAAATGACTGGGAAGACCAGTTGATGGTTCCTACGGCACTGTATGTTAAGCCGGTATTAAAACTATTATCGTCAAATTTAGATGAAGCTACTCATGCCATGGCCCATATTACTGGTGGTGGCATAATGAATATTGCCCGTGTGGTACCAAGTAATACACAAATAAATATTATGGCTTGGGATATGTCGGCCCCATTTATGGAAGTTAAAAAACGCAGTGGTTTAACTTATCCGAAGCTTCTTGAAACTTTGAACTGTGGTATTGGCTATGTATTAGTGGTAAGCCCGGAAAAATCGCAAGAGGTCTTAGAGTTTTTTAAATCTGAAAATATAAATGCTTTTAATATTGGCTCTGTTAAATTTGATGAGACTTTGAGTTCACCAAAAATCAATTTACCTGAGGGCTGGAATGAGTGAAGCAAAAAAACAAGTTTTAATTGTTTCTTTGTATGACCGAGGTTTTTATTTATCTAATGAGCTTGCTGAGCAAGGTCATAATGTGACCCTATTAAGATTACCTTACAAAATGGAAGACCCCAGTTTTTGGTCAAACCCTTTTGGTTTTTTTAAGCAGGACAATTTAACTTATAATCAAAAATATTATTTAGAAGGCCCTGCAGCCACACAATGTGAAAGCGGCCTGTCCTTATGGTTAGAAGATGGCCCCGTTGATTTTAAAAATCATTTTTCCAAAGATATTTTACAAGCCCGGGGAGCTACTGGTGATTGGTTTGAGCCTTTTGCAAAAAGTTTATTTTCAGTTACTAATAATTTAGATAAGTTCACTGCAAATAAAAGTAAAGAGCAAGATTTTTCTGTGGATTACTCTGTTAAAAACTCTAGTGAGGTTTCTGTACAGTACGAATTAAAAAATAGTGAGCGCCTAGGGGTCAAAAATAAAGTTGGTAATATAAATAAAATCGTCAAGAGTGATAATAAGTTGAGCGTTGAAATAGGCGATGAAGCATTTACTTTTGATAAAGTAATTTGTTTACTGAGTTCTTATGAAGCTAGCCATTTAAATAAAGAACTGTTTAATTTTATTTATAATGGTCATAGGCTGTGCCCGGAATGGGTTTGGTTGAGTGCTAGTTTTAGTTATGAGCCAGCAGATGCAATGAAGCAAATACCTAGTCACTTTGTTGTCCTTGAAGATGTAGATAGTATCTGGGCTTATAAAAATTTACTTTTAGTTAAAAAAGATTCTGAAAAAAATTTTTTAAATATAAACTTTCGCTGGCCATATAATGAGCGTGCAAATTTAAAATACATTAATAATGAGCTCAGCGAAATTAAAGATTTCTTTCAAAGTAAAATAAATAATCTAAATTTAGAGGTCATGCCATCAGTGAGCGAGGAGCTCTCGCCATTTTATGTTTACAACGAAGGTGAGTTAAATAAATTTAAAGATAAGACTGTAGCTGGTGAAAGTACAATTCCTTTTGGGCCTGAAAAATGGGTCAGTTGGGACTTATCTAATATAATGAAACAACAGTATGATTTAACCTTAGGAGAGAGCTAAGCCATGATTAAAAGATATACGCGCGAAGAAATGGGCGCTGTTTGGGATGAACAAAATAAATTTGAGTCTATGAAGTTGGTAGAAGTCAGTGTCGCTAAGGTACAGGCCAATCTTGGTATTATCCCGAAGTCTGCTGCAAATAATATTGAGAAAAAATCTAAATTTAAAATTTCTGAAATTGAAAAAATAGAAAAAGTAACAAAGCACGATGTGATCGCTTTTGTCACTAATATGGCAAAGTATGTGGGTAAAGACGGGCGCTATATACATTTTGGTTTAACTTCATCAGATGTCATTGATACAGCACTGAGTGTTCGTATTGCCCAGGCGGGAGAAATTATAAGTAAAAGCATCACTGATTTAGAGAAGGCTCTAAAGGTGCAAATTAAAAAGCACAAAAAAACATTATGCGCCGGTAGAACTCATGGCATGCATGCTGAACCCACAACATTTGGTTTTAAACTTTGTGGATTTTTAGTGGAGCTAAAAAGAAATGAAAAGCGTTTTAAAGAGGCATTAAATGAAGCCTTAATTGTGAAGCTAAGTGGTGCCGTTGGTACGTACTCAGCCTTATCTCCGCAAGTGGAAAAAAAGGTGGGTAAACTTTTAAAACTGAACCCAGAGTCTATTGCTACACAAGTGATCCCAAGGGATCGCCATGCTAATTTATTAAATGCGCTGGCATTAATTACTTGTGGCCTGGAGCGACTGTCAGTGGAACTCAGGCATTTACAAAGAACAGAAGTGTATGAGGTGGTTGAAGGTTTTAGTAAAGGACAAAAAGGCTCAAGTGCCATGCCTCATAAAAAAAACCCAATCAGTGCCGAAAATATTACCGGCGTGGCCAGGCTTTTAAGGTCTTACGCAGGGGCTGGGCTAGAAAATGTGGCCTTGTGGCATGAAAGAGATATTAGTCACTCATCTGTGGAAAGAGTCATCTTTCCGGATGCTTTTATACTTGTTGATTACGCATTAGCTAGGATCACAAGAGTGGTTGGCAACCTACAGGTAAACAAAGAGCAAATGATTAAAAACATGAATATTTCAGGCGGGCAGTTATTTAGCTCACATGTGCTGTTGGCTTTAGTGAAAACGGGGTTATCGCGAGAAGATGCTTATAAGCTGGTACAAAAACACAGTCACTCATTAATGCCGGGTGAAAATTTAAAAGATAAATTATTAGTTGATAGCGATGTAAGTTCAAGAGTGAGTAAAAAAGAACTGGAAAATATTTTTTCAGGAAAAACTCATTTAGTCGCCATTGAAAAAGTAATAGCAAGAACTTTAGGAGCAAAGAGTGCAAAATAAAAAAGGCTCATTAATGTATGAGGGTAAGGCCAAAAGAATATTCTCCGTAGAAGGCGATGATAGCCTTGTATGGATGGAATTCAAAGACAGCATGACGGCCTTTAATGCCGTAAAAAAAGCTGAGATGGACGATAAAGGTGTTATTAACAGAAATATTGCCACCTTTATTTTCAAGTATTTAACTAAAAATAATATCACCACCCACTGGCTAGAAAGCTTAGGTGAGCGTGATATGGTTTGTAAAAAAGTTGAGATTATCCCCTTAGAGGTTGTGGTTAGAAACACCTTGGCTGGCTCGACAGCCAAAAAGTTTGCCATTGAAGAGGGCACGCCACTTAAAAAACCGCTGGTTGAGTTTTACTATAAAAAAGATGAGTTAAATGATCCATTTATTAGTGACGATCAAATTATGGTTTTAGATATTTGTGATAATTATGAAACTTTAGAAAATTTAAAAACTCAGGCCCTAGTTATTAATACTTTGTTATTTGATTTATTTGATAAAATAAATATTAAGCTAATAGATTTTAAATTAGAGTTTGGAATGGACCCATCGGGCAATATTATATTAAGTGATGAGATCTCTCCTGATAGTTGCCGACTGTGGGATAAAACTACTAATGAAAAAATGGATAAAGATAGATTTAGAAGAGACTTAGGTGGAGTGATGGAAGCCTACCAAGGAATTTTAGACAGATTAACAAGTATTAAAGAGCAAGTGCTTTAAAGGTGATTAGTATTTATAACTTAATTTTTAACTCTCATTTTTTGAGACAACTAATTAGAAAAACGAAGCTTACGGCAGCGCTGCGTCTTCGCCACGCGTCACTTCGTGCCGCGCGTCGGATACGCAGCACCGACGCGATGTTTTTCTAATTAGTTGTCTCAAAAAATGAGAGTTAAAAATTAAGTTATAAAATAAGATTATAAAAAGTTTTTGAACATATTATTAATAGGGAGTGGATTGTGAAAGTGGGCGTTAAAATTTTACCGAGAAAAGAAGTTTTAGATTCGCAAGGGCGGACAGTAACTAAAACTTTGCAAAGCAATAAGTTTTCAGTGAGTGACTGTAAGGTTGGCAAGTACCTTGAAATTGAAGTGGATGCTAAAACTGAACAAGAAGCCTTAGATGAAGTTAAAAAAATGGCTGAGTTTGTTTTATATAATCCCTTAACTGAAAGCTATAATCTAGAGGTTTTATGAAAAAAGTGGGTGTTGTTAGGTTCTTAGGAACTAATTGTGACCGTGATATTTGGCAAGCCTGTGAAACAAAGGGCTATCAGCCAGAGTGGTTATGGCATGAAGATAATTTTGACATTAATAATTACGAAGCTGTAATTATCCCCGGTGGCTTTAGTTATGGTGATTACCTTCGCTGTGGAGCCATGGCGGCAAAATCACCAGTGATGAAATCAGTAGTTGAGTTCGCAGAAAGTGGCAAGCCAGTACTTGGGATTTGCAACGGTTTTCAAATACTTTGTGAAGTGGGTTTATTGCCAGGAGCTTTAGTGCGCAATACTAAGGGAATGTTCGTTGATAAGTGGATAGAGCTTAAAACGGAGAATCCGTGTGAGCACTGGGGAGCTAGCGTAAAAGAATCTAAACTTCCTATAGCTCACGGTGAGGGGCGTTTTCATATTGAGCCTGATCAACTAGAAAAAATTAAAAAATCAGGGCAAATTTGGTTAACTTATAAAGAAAACCCAAATGGCTCAGTAGAAGATATTGCCGGTGTACTAAACGAAAATAAAAATGTGGCAGGTTTAATGCCTCACCCAGAAAGAGCCATGTTTGATTGGATGGGTGGCAATGATGGATTTTCATTTTTTTAAAAAAGAAAAGGGTTTGTAATAATGAGTTTAGAAGAGAATTTAAAAAAATACCGAATTTCTAAAGGCGAGTATGGTTTAATTTGTGATCAGTTAGGCAGAGAGCCTAAAGGCATTGAGTGGGCTTTGTACTCGGCACTTTGGAGTGAGCATTGCAGCTATAAAAGTTCAAAATATCATTTAAAAAAATTATTTTCACAATCAGAGCGAGTTTTACAAAGCTTCGGTGAAAATGCGGGAGTGATTGATTTAGGGCAAGGGGAGCGAGTGGCTTTTAAAATGGAAAGTCATAATCACCCCAGCTTTATAGAGCCTTATGAAGGTGCTGCCACAGGAGTGGGTGGTATTTTAAGAGATATCTTCACTATGGGTGCACGGCCGGTGGCTTTAGCCAACTACTTATGTTTTGGTGAGCCGGAGGCTGATCGTATGTCCACTTTAGTTAAAGGTGTGGTTTCTGGTATTTCTGGGTATGGCAACTGTGTAGGTGTTCCCAATATTTCTGGGCAAACTGAGTTTCACTCTTCATATAACGGAAATATACTAGTAAACGCTTTTGCTTTAGGTTTATTTAGGCCCGGAGAAAAGGTGTTTACTTCGCAAGCAGAAGGTGAGGGTAATTTAGTTGTTTATGTGGGTGCCAAAACTGGGCGCGAGGGAGTTCATGGTGCCAGCATGGCCAGTGAGTCTTTTGATGATGACAACGAAGCTAAAAAACCTAATGTGCAAATTGGTGATCCGTTTTTTGAAAAGCTACTCATTGAAAGCTGTATTGAAGTTATGGAAAAAGGCTTAGTTGTTGCCATTCAAGATATGGGTGCGGCTGGCCTTACTAGCTCAAGTTTTGAGATGTCCTCAAATGGTGGTGTGGGTTTTGATATATCTTTAGATGAAGTGCCACTGCGTGATAGTCGTATGACTCCGGAAGAAATTTTACTTTCTGAAAGCCAGGAGCGCATGCTCTTAATTTGTAAGCCTGAAAATTTACAAGCGATAAAAGATGTGTTTAGTCGCTGGAATTTAGACGCCACAAGTATTGGAAAGGTCACAAAGGAAAAACGCATTAAGCTTTCTTGGCGTAATGAAGTTTTGTGTGATATCGATCCAGACAATTTAGTTGATAATGCTCCCTTGTATGGCCCGGAAGATAGGCCTTTCAATGCATGGGTAAAAACTAACAGAGTGGGTTCAAAAGACGCACTTATAAATGAAGTTAAAAATTATGAATTAAGGCTCTTGAAATGTTTATCTGATGTGCGTGGCTGTAATCGTAATTGGATCTTTGATCAGTATGACCAAAGGGTGGGGGCACAAACCATTGGCGATTGCAGTGGTGATGTCGGTGTGATCCGCTTACCTGATAGCGAAAGGGCTTTATCAGTAGTTTTAGGTTGCAGGCCATATATGATGAGGCTTGATAGTGCTGAGGGTGGAAAAGACTCAATCGCTTACCCATCTATTGAATTAGCCAGCCTTGGCTTTGAACCATTAGCCGTTACTGATTGTTTAAACTTTGGTAATCCTGAGAAAAAAGAATTAATGACTGAGTTTGTAGCTAGCGTGCAAGGTATGTCTGAGCAGTGCGAAGCTCTAAAGGCTCCCATTATTAGTGGCAATGTAAGTTTGTACAATGAAACCATTGAAAAAAACGTAACTTCAACTCCATCAACAGGTGTGGTCGGGCTTCGTGATTCAGTTTACGGCCCAAGTAATACTATTAAAAAAGAAGGGCAGGTGATTGCGCTACTAAGTATGGAGCAGTTAAAAGTGAGTGGTCAGTACGCTGAAATTCATGACAACCAACCAATGAAGGCCTGTGGTGAAATAAATACGGCGGCAACAGCTGGTTTTGTGATTGATTTAAGGTCTTTTGTTTTAGATAACAAAGTGTCTTCATCAAAGGTCGTGGGTAAGTTTGGTTTAGCATACACTCTTGCAAGAATGTGCATGAACGGTATTGGTGCTACAATCAGTACTGATGATAGTAGCAAGCTTTTAGAAAGCACTACTGAAAAATATTTTGCTGAAAGTTTGTATCAAGTGGTTGTATGTTTATCAGAAGATGACTTTCAAAAAGTAAACGAAGATGACTACAGAAATTTAGAAATCGTAAATCTTGGTAAAACAGGTGGTTCTAAATTAGTAATAGATGATAATATTGAATTGAGTACAGAAAAATTAATTGAAGCTTATAAATCTTGGGGTGAGCACTTTGAAACATTGGCATGATGAATGTGCAGTCTTTGGCTGCTGGCAAGATCCCGAAGCGGGAAGAATGGCTTACTTGGGCTTGTACGCACAACAACATCGTGGGCAAGAGTCCGCCGGTATTGTGACCTTAGATGAAGGCAGCCATGTAATCCATAAAAATATGGGGCTTGTTGGTGACGTTTTTAAAGAAGAAGATTTAGTTAGGCTCAAGGGTGAGGCGGCGATTGGTCATGTGAGGTACTCAACAACAGGTGAAAGCCTGGCGATTAATGCTCAGCCGATCACTGCCACTTTAAAAAATGGGCCTGTAGCTATTGCTCACAATGGCAATATTGTTAATGCTAAAAAATTAAAAGAAGAGCTCATATCTGATGGCGCTATTTTTCAAGGCACCAGTGACACAGAGTGTTTGTTACATATGCTTGCTAAAAATAAAAGTGGCAGCATGATTGATTGTTTAAAAGATGCTTTGCCAAAGTTTGAAGGGGCTTTCTCAATTGTTTTAATGACAAAAGACTCTTTAGTTGCTGTGCGTGACCCATATGGTTTTAGGCCTCTAGTTTTAGGGCAAAGAAAAACAGCTGATGGACGGTTTTCTTATGTTGTCGCTTCAGAAACCTGTGCTTTTGACTTAATCGGGGCAAAGTACATTCGTGAAATCAAGCCGGGCGAAATTTTTTGGTGTGATAAAGATGGTGACCATAGCGAAATGTATATGGAGCCTAAAGAAAAGTTGGCTCGCTGTATTTTTGAGCATGTATATTTTGCTAGGCCCGACTCCGTAGTTTTTGGGCAAAGTGTTTATGAAACCAGAAAAGAGATGGGGCGAGTTTTAGCTCAAAAAACCGGTGTTGAGGCCGATGTAGTTATACCGGTCCCAGACAGCGGAGTGCCCGCTGCCATTGGCTATAGCCAAGAAAGTGGAATCCCTTTTGAGTTAGGTATTATCCGCAACCACTATGTGGGGAGAACATTTATTCAGCCCAGTCAGTCAATTAGAAGTTTCGGAGTTAAAATAAAATTGAACCCACAGTCAGAAGTTTTAAAAGGCAAACGAGTGATCGTGATTGATGACTCTTTAGTGAGGGGGACAACTAGCCAAAAAATTATTGGTTTAGTAAGAGCCGCTGGTGCTAAAGAGGTTCACTTTAGAGTGGCCTCTCCGCCGACATTATCCCCATGTTTTTACGGGGTGGATACGCCAAAAAAATCTCAACTGATTGCCGGGTATAAGTCGGTAGAAGAAATACGAGAGTTCATAGGTGCTGACAGTTTAAAGTATATGATTTTAGAATCAATGGTCGAGGCCGCATGTGGAACAAGAGCCAAGCCTCGTGATGCAGGTTTTTGTGCCGCTTGTTTTGGTGATGAGTATCCCACATCATTATTTGATGAGAGTATTAATTAATGCTCAATATTAATAACCATCCCCATGAAATTTTTGAAGAGTGGTATATGCAGAGTTTAGGTAAGTCTAAACAGCAAAGCTTTGTCCATAATTTAAAAATTAAATCACAAAAACTATTAAAAAATGTATTCACTCAAATCGTTCCGTCACTGGATCGAATGAATCAAAACGCATTCGTATTAGCTACGGCCAGTAAAGATGGAGTTCCCTCAAG
>Ga0209187_1002105_pt1 | contig 20030 bp, 10 predicted proteins | sample BantaG_FD_187430 | JGI IMG/M metagenome (GOLD analysis project Ga0209187, IMG submission 187430) | Marine algal microbial communities from Bantry Bay, Ireland - BantryBay_4 metaG (SPAdes) (version 2) | ecosystem: Host-associated > Algae > Red algae > Unclassified | place: Bantry Bay, Ireland...
CTGTTGGTGGAAGTATTCTAAAAGACACTATTCATATATATGCTATTGAAGTTCATAACGCTGTTAATCGTGTTCCCAAAGCCACGATTAAATTTCTGGATGGCGACCGCAGTAAGTCGGAATTTAAGCTTCAGGATGACGTAGATTTTACGCCGGGCAATGAGATAGAAATAAAGGCTGGTTATCATCAGGACAATGACGTAATTTTCAAAGGAATCATTCAATCCACAGGCATAGAAGTGAAGCCTTGGGAACATTCTTTACTCGTCGTCCATTGTGCAGATACAGCACTCAAAAGTACATTAAGAAGAAAATCGGTCATATATGCCAATCAAACAGACAGCGACATTATAGACCAAATACTATCTGACAACGATATTGAATGTTCGGTAGAAAGCACCTCATTGACCAATAAAGAATTGGTGCAATATGACTGCACCGATTGGGATTTTGTAATGGCGCGTGCCGAGGCAAATGGAAAAATAATAGTTTCTGACTTAGAGAAAATCCATGTAAAAGCTCCTTCAACGGATGTCGAAGATTTCACGGTCAAATACGGCGAAACCATTATACGCGCCAATCTGCAACTACAAGGGCAACACCAATATCAAAGTGTAGAGTCTCTAACATGGAATATGCAAGACCAAAAGCGTGAAAACGTTAGTTCCTCGGAGCCTTCTGTCAATAATCAAGGCAGCGTTGACGGCAAATCACTTGCCGGAAAATTTGGAAATGATGTGTTTGAAATACACTCATCTGCCCCAATAGAAACGGATGCGATGACAGAATGGGCAAATGGTATCTTGCTCAAATCCCGATTATCAAAAATCAGAGGCACTATCCACATGAATGGTGTCGCAAATATGCTGCCCGATACGGTTATTAAGGTGGAAGGTTTGGGCAGGTATCTCACAGGAGATGCGTACATATCGGGAGTCAGACATACCCTCCAAACGGGTAACTGGATGACTGAACTCACCATAGGTTTAGAAGCTCAACGCTTTGTCGAAAGCCATAGGAATGTTGCCTCTCCGGTAGCTGGCGGCTTGGTGCCGGGCATTCAAGGCATATACATTGGAACGGTCTTGCAAATTGACGAAGACCCGGATGGCAATTTCCGCATAAAAGTAGATATTCCTGTTATTGGAGAAGAAGGCAAAGGAATATGGGCGAGGTTTTCCAACCTTTATTCTACGGGCGAATCTGGTACTTTTTTCTTTCCTGAAACGGAAGATGAAGTCGTCGTAGGATTTATAAATGGTGACCCAACTTATCCGGTCATACTTGGTACACTTTTTAACCAACAAAAGAAAGCCCCGTTTACCCCCGAATCCGACAACAATACGAAAGGCATCATTACCCGCGAAAAATTAAAATTGCTTTTTGAGGAAGAAGATAAAAACATAGTACTCGAAACGCCCAACGGCAATACAATTATATTGAGTGATAAAGACAAAAAAATCACGATAAAAGACGAACACGACAACAAAATTGAAATGTCCTCAAGCGGTATTCTCTTCGACTCTGCCAAAAATATTGAACTGAAAGCCAAGCAAAATATCACTATCAAGTCAGATTCCGGTAAAGTAGAAGTGAAGGCAGGATCCGAACTAAAAATGGAAGGGCAAACCGTAAAACAAAAATCCAATGGACCTTTTGAAGCGCAAGGTGCTATGATGACACTCAAAGCCAGTGGCATCAATACGATAGAAGGAGCAGTGGTGAAAATCAACTGATATGAAACACGAACAGAATAAATCCTTCTTGGGGCAGGGTTGGTCATTTCCCATTACTTTTTCGGAGGAAAGCGGTGTGGATTTGGTCAATGAGGCAGAGGATATTCGCCAAAGTCTGCGGATATTGCTTACCACTCCGGTAGGCGACAGGGTGACACATCCCGACTTTGGATGTAATATTCACGAAATCGTTTTTGACCCTGTGAATCAATCTACCGCTCAACATATTCGCAGGGCGATAGACAAGGCTATCTTGTATTTTGAACCGAGAATTACACTCGAAAATATCAACTTAGACATCTCTCGGCACAAAGACGGCATACTGAGAATATCATTGGACTACGTTATCCGAAAAGTGAATATCAGAAGTAATGCGGTATTTCCGTATTATCTCAACGAAGGCACAATTATATTGGATAAATTTTAAAAATAATTGAGATTGTGTATGAAATAAGTTCGTAATTTTAGAATTAGATTTTTTTCTTTAGGCGATTCAATGAAATGTGAGTTTATCGTGTATAAATGACCATTTCATTGAAGAAGTATAAAGGAAAAAAGATGTTATAAAATACGAAGTTATTTCATACACAATCCTTAACAAACAACCATTGTGTACGAACCAAACCAAGCAACACTTTCTTCTTTCACAATTCATTGTAAATGAACTAATTATTGAACTTGACGCTTGAACTTGCACTTACTTAATTATACCCACACATGTCTTCCCTCGACAAAAAATATGGCTTAAATCGTCGCAGTCTCTATAATGAGGCACTCGCACCCGATTTTATCAAACTCGACCCAAGAGGATTGAGTCAACTCATGGCACAGGCTGTCGTCATCAGTAGGCATCTGCCGTTTTATCATACGCCGGATACTAAAATCACGAAGCCGGAAAGTGGTATATATTTTCAGGAAAAAATATGGATAGACCTCTTTGAAACACAAGCCACCACCATGCGATTACCCAAATTCAAAGAAACCGAAACCGTAAAACAACAATTTGCTCAACTCATTAAACAATCAAATAAAAGTGCGTGGCAGCAAATACAATCATTCAAAAAAACGAATCCCGATAAATATAAAAAATTATTAACAAGCCTTAAAAACATATATACAAAACAATTGCGCGAGCAAAGCAATCCATACAATTATGATGATGTTTATGAAAAAATAAAATTACTTGCTGCCGCACATTATAATGAGGAATACTTCAACGAATATATTTTAACAGACAACTTTGAAGTATCTGGTTGGGAAAAAATGCTGTTGAACGACATAAGTTTTATTCTCGCTCATCTCGAAAATTATGATTATCAACATGAGAACAATCTCATAATATACAAAATTGACAAATGCGAAGATGAAGAAATTACGTCACTCAAAAACGAATTATTATATCGTTCGCTCAATCACATCATCAATATACTTCGCACCTATAACTGTCTGAATAACATAGACAAAAAAGATTTTATTGAATTAGAGGCAAAAAGTGAACTCGAATCTTCCGTCATAGAAAAAATCGCAGAAGTCATTGGTGGTTTGGATAAAAATCTTAGTCAAAACGAAAAGCAAAGCAAAACCTCACTTCAAGAAGCAAAAAATCAATTGAACGAAGCAAGACTAATTTATAATGAAACCATAGATATTTTAAAAATCATCACAAAAATTCCAAGTCGCCACCTCGCAGATACGCTTGAAAAAAAGAAAGACCACGACCCAAGCATCGGACTTCTGATTGCTTTTTTCAAAACTTTCAAACTAATTCAGGACGAATTGGGAAGGGTTAGTTATAAATTTATTGAATATTACTACAAAAAATTACTCGAAATCAAACCCCTTCCCGCCGTAGCTGATAAGACTTATATTTCCGTAAAACCTGCATCACATATCCGCAAAACGGAAATAATAAAAGGAACAGAAATCGAAATATTCTCCAAACAACACAATCAAACCTACACTTATGAAACCCTAAAAGACGCTCAAATCAATCGCGCGAAATTAAAGTATTTAAGAACACTATACGTAAATCGTGAAGAACGCTCCAGTGAAAACAGAATTGCCCACGTATTTCAAAATGAATTTGATAAAGAAAATATCGCGGAAGGCAGCACTTTAAGATTGTTTGGAAGAAGTCTCCGGGAAGACATCATATTTAATACATCGGAAATACCCAAAAGCTGCAATATTGGTTTTGTTGTCGGCTCGCGGTCATTATTGCTTCGGTCAGGTAGAAGAACGGTTTTACTGTATTTAACTTTAAATGAAGAAGAAAAAATTTACTACGACGGCGGAAATGACAACAACACCTTACCCATTGATATTCAGCTTTCTACCAACGGAGACCAATGGATAAATAAGCAAAACATGACCACTGAAAATCCTCTAATCCTTGACGCAACAGGGAAATGGATAAAAGCTGTACTTATCCGTGTTCATTTGGACGAAAACGATGCGCCTGTCACTGGCAATAAAGCCCTTACCGGGTTCACACATTTACCCGCGATAAAAGTAACGCTTAAAGATTACGATAAAAGTAATTCATTTGCAAACGCATGGTTGTTTTTTGAGTGTTTTAAAAATATAAAAAGAATACAACTTGGCGTAAAAGCCGAAAATGCGGAAGTGTTCGGAGACGAGAGCAATTCTTATCACTTGGTCAATGGCGAAGATTATTTCCCCTTTACCATGATTCCTACGATTGGTAAAACATTTCGTGTTTATAATAAAGAAGTCCATTGTAAAAACCTGAACGATATAGATTTTAAGTTGACTTGGGCAACTTTGCCCGCCGATTTCAACGATTATTACGCGCCGTATTTGGATGAATTGAGTCCTGCATTAGAAGAAATCAAATACGAAAATTATCAGGTAAAAGTGTTTTCGAGTCTCGGTAATGCCGATGAAAATTCCGAATCAAAAGACTTATTTCCTCAACAAGAGGAAAGCGAAGAAGAAATGATACTCAACACCAAACATACCATTCATCTGCAAAAAGAAGATTTAACATCGCTTAATGGCGAAAATTACCACCAACAAAGTCTCGTCAATCGGGATTCATACTTTGGTTTTGAACTGGCAAGAAACAATGCCAAACTCCCACTCTATCCGTTTTTACACGATATGCACAATCGCGTACTCGAAGTGGCTTTGTTCAAAAGAAGTAAAAATGAAGATGACCAACAAAATCAAGTCTCTGTAAAAGAACCTTTTACGCCAACGTTGAGCGGTATCAATATTGATTATAAAACTTATAAAGATGAGTACGACCCCGATACGTATCTCAAACAAGATTTTGAGGTGTTTCAAATCCTGCCTTTCGAATCCAAAGCACTCAAGACAACAAATGAATTATTACCGTCCGATAATTTTGGCGAAACAGGCTATCTCACATTAGGCTTTTCTAATATTCAACCGCAGGCATCCATTACGGTATTTTTTGAACTTTCCAATATCAATATCGCCATTGAAAAAGACTATACACATCCTCAACTCCATTATCAATACTGGACGCTGGAAGGCTGGAAGTCCACAGAACCAGCCACTTGTATAAAAAACGACGAGACGCAAGAATTTACCCGTTCCGGCAATATCACTTTTACCATTCCGCCAGATGCTGTACCGAAAATGGAAAACGATGAAGTGATCTATGCCATTCAAATTTCGACCAAAGGCAATGCGATGCTGTTCAGTTCTTTGGTGCGATACACCGAACAATCGGTTTTGATACAAAGAAAAATAGAGGGCGAAAAGCATCGTTACACGCCAGTTTCACCTCACGAAACCGTTGTATCGATGAAAAAAAGCACCTCCAACATTGAGCAACTCAATATGTTGGTAGAGACTTACGGTGGCAAATCCACCGAATCGGGCGAAGAATATTTGTATCGCGTCAGCGACCAATTTCACAGCAAGAGTCGCTTGGTGACACGCAAAGATTTTGAGCGATTTATCCTCAATAATTTTAGCGAAGTACATGCGGTACGGTGTCTTTTGCCCGGTACGTATATTGATATTTTTGATAACAATACCGAAGACGAACCGCGATTGAGCAAAGAAGTACTCATTGTCGTCATGCCCGAAATCAGTGATTATTATAACAAAACAGCCCCGCGTTTCAACTATAAATATCTCCAAAATATAGAAAACAAAATCAAGGCTTTTGCAGTCGAAGGAATTGCATTGCGTGTCATCAATCCCGTTTATCTGCATCTCGAAGTTATCCTTCAAAAAGCCGAAGGCGTAAACACCGAAAAAGAATTAATTGCCGAAAAACTCCACGCCCTCTGGAATGAAAATAAGCAAAAGAAAATCGGACAACTTCCGGCTGCCTCGCAAATTTTGAGCATCATTGAGGAATGTACTTTTGCTGAAAAAGATGTACGTTTTATATGGTCGAAGGGTGGAAAAATCGTGTACTCACGACTTACAGATTCGATTTATAATGAGAGCAATTTCCCATATAGTTTAATGGTTTATGACTCAATCAACACCATAATTATAGAAACTATTAAAGAGCCATCTCAATCAGATTCATCCTACGATTTTGAAGAAGTACAAGAACACAAAAATAACTGAATATGAGCCATAGAGAAGATATTAACGTAGCCTATCTTAATAAGGATATCAACCCAGCTGATAGTAAGACTAAAAAGGCAGTTGAAGCAATTTTAAAACACGCTATCATTAATGACGATGATGCTATTCACCTTGAAAAAGAAGGTAATTTAATCAAAAACATCAAACTCATAAAAGACTGGATTAGTGGTAATCAAGGTAAAGAAGGGAATGATGTCTTACTTGATTTTGAGGTAAAACTTGATGCTACGGGAAAGTCCCGTTTCTTCAAAATTAAGCATGGAACAGGTGATAATTTTTTCAACATCTACTTATATGATGAGAATAAAAAAGGTAAATCTTTACTTTCCATTACGAAAGAAGGAAAAGTTATTTGCGATGATATTCAATTGTTAAAGTCGATTACGGTTGGCGACGATAAATCAACAGGAAAAATTACTACCCACGAACTTGTTGTTGATAATATTTATGGTAAAACAGTTGATGGTAAAAGAGGGAATGAAGCCGTAGAAATTGATGAAAAAGGAAATGTAACATTTCATGAAAACGTAATTTTTGAGGGAGTCGTCAGTAGTGAGGCAGGTAAATTTCTTGCAGATGGTAACTGGAAAATTATCAGGAAAAATGTACAGCAATTTGATTTATACGAATTTTATTGCTCGTCGATGAATACGGAATCAAAAAGAAATTATTTGTCTGAATTTTTAATTTCTATTGGTCAAAGCCCGGACGAAGAACCTACGAAAAGTAATAACTCCATTTCCGAAAAACATCATTTTTACAATTCAATGGGGGGGAGTTTTCTTACCCGTTGGCTGATGCCCGCAAAGAAGTGGAATCGCGTAGAGTTGGAAATACAACGGCATGGTGACGGCATCGCTATCTTTGCGAAAGCTGACCCAAGAGTTCACGACACAAGAAACCCATACGTCCATTATAGTATTAAAAAGCTATGGGACAGAGAGTTATTCGATGAAATCGCTCCTGATGATTCACGTAGAAATCGTCAAATTCAGATTAATTCTGATAATAATGTAAAAAAAGTTAAAGAACCAAACAGCCGTATCGTCATCAAAGGAGTCAATAAGAAAAACTAAGTCAGCTAAATTCATTCATTCAAAAATTCACTCATTCACTCATTAGTAAACGTGGAAGATATATTAGTCATAAAAAAAGACCAACCGATTGAAGCCTGTAAAGACTTGAATCTATTGAAAAAGAAAATGGTCAAATCAAGTCAGGAACTATCGGGTAAGATATGGACAGACTATAACGACCATGATCCGGGTATCACCATTATTGAGCAACTTTCCCTCGCACTTGCGGAGTTGGGTTACAAGGCTAATTTACCCGTTCAGGATTTGGTATTTACATCGGATGCGGATAACGATGAGGATAGTTTTTTGAGAAATGAACCTTTTATTGACATCAAACAACTCTTTAGTGTCTCGCCTGTTACGAGCAATGATTACCGAAAATTAATCATTGACAACATCAAAGAGGTTCAAAATATCTGGCTCGAATTAGATAATAGCAACGGGAAACGTATGTACAAAGTCAGCGTCATTCTTGATGATATCAGAATTACTCAAAGAGGGGGAAATAAAAAAGACATCCTCGAAAAAATCCAAAACCTCCTCATGGAAAACCGCAACTTGGGCGAGGATTTTGACATCAATTTAAATGAAATAAAACCCGTCAATGTTACCTACACAGGACGTATCATATTTGAAAATAATATAGATAAAGACAAATTAATCGCCAATGTACTGTTTCAATTATCCAACCTACTTTCACCGTCTATACCCTACCGTTCGCTCTCCGAAATGACGGAAAAAGGCTATCGCCTCAACCAGATTTTTGAAGGACCGATGCCTGTCAACGGTATTATTGATTACGAAGACTTGAGGAAAACACAACACTTCAATGAGCTTATTTCTACGGCAAAAGTAGCGCATGTACTTCAGGGCATTGAAGGCGTAAAACAAGTCGCCAATATCACAGACAACATCAAGGATAAATCAAGCGACTCACCCAATAAATACCGAAAATTAGACATCGACACGACCCTTGAAAGTTTGGAATTTTACATTGATAATGAAAAATTTAAAATTGATAAAAACGTCGATATTATTTCCAAATATTACGAAAATCAAGTAGCCGCTTACGAAAGCAAATACAAACGTTACATAGACGGTTATCACAAAGAAATCACCGAATCACCACTCAACAAAAAGGAATTGCTCCAATATTTTACCATTCAAAATCACTTTCCAAGCAATTATGGTTTAGGAAATTTCAACCACCTCAATGTCAACAAACATAGCGAAGAGCAACAACTTTCTATCAAACAATTGAAAGCCTATTTACTCATTTTTGAGTTTTTCATGCAGGACTTTTTGTTTAGGTTGGCTGATGTCGATTTGTTGTTTACCCGTAAGAAAAAACTGCGGCAATCCTTCAAAATCAAAGAAGAACTCGCACTCGAAATCAACCAAATGTACGACCGTTTTCTTAGGGATATGGATGCTGTCGGACCTCAATTATTTGAGGAACACGAGTACGATTATATCGCCAAGCTACTGCGCGAACTCAATATCCAACAGGAACTCGTCGTACGTAAAAATCAAATTCTCAATCACCTCTTAGCGCGTTTGGGCGAGTATTTTCCCGATGATATTTATTTTTCGCTTAATTACCTTAATATACAAACGGGCAGACAGGTCAGCGAGCAAGAAATGTACGAAACACTTATCGCACAAAAAGTGGACATCTTGGATGATTACTTTTTTATGTGTTCTAAAAAGAGTAAATCCTACGATTATACTGAAAATTATGACTATAAGATTGAGGTAGAGCGCGATTTTGAAAAACAAATCATCAATAATATCGAACCACTCAAACTGAGAATCAGTCGTTATTTTAATTTAGATATCAACAACGATGTACAAAAATCCGCCATAAAGAGATTTGAAGATTATATCAAAGCAAATAGTATTCAAAATGTCTCCTATGATTTGGCTTTGCGAAAAGGACACCTTAGTAATAAGTATCGGATAGAGAAAAATAAATTGCAAATTGAAGTAGAGGTAGGCAGACGGGTACACACCATTTACGAGGGAGAAGATGTATGGGATTTCAAAGAATACATAGACGAATTACCCGATTTTTCCGCTACGGATAATGATAAAACTATTCTCGAAGCATTAAGCGGTCTAAAGAACGAGGAGGAGAAGAAATCATTGCTCAAATATCTGAAATTGCACAGGAGTAGAAAGCAACGTACCCATCTCAAAGTCGAAAACAACAAACTATCCCATGTAGAACAACAAGGTATCGACTGGACGGCCATTTACACCGGAAAAGACTGCAAAAAAGTGAAAGAAAACTTCATAAAATACCTCAAAAATCTCGAAGAACAGTCCAACGGATTTGAATTACTCGAAAGTGTTTTGTTGGATGAAACACTGGAACATGATATTTATGCGATAGTGCCTACATCCAACAGGGCTTTGTGTAATGACATTATCAAACCGCGTTTTGAGCATATTTTCAGGGAATATACGCCCGCACATTTGAGTGTGGGATATGTGTATATCCATGAAGGTGATTGGGGCTTATTCGTCAATCACCTTCAAAAATTAAGAAAGGAATTGCAAAAAAGACGCGCCAATGCAAAGACTCAAAAAATATCGAAGGACATCAAAGACTTGATAGTACAGGCGATTTCAATCGCCATGTGAAAAATAAATTAAATTTGTATAGTGTTAATTTTTATAGCATTGTAAATAAAATCATGTTAAACAGATAAACATGGCGGTTAAAACCGCCTGTACGAAGTAAATGAAAAATAAAATAAATCGCCTTACTGTTGAGATAGACTCCAACGATTATCAGTTGAGTAAAAAGCTCGCGCGTCAGGTGCAAGATTTATTTTCGGGGGAAGTAGGGGAACAATTAGACCGCATCTTGTCCGCTACGGGAGATAGACACTATCAAATTCCGAAATTGGTCTTGGATTTGGGCGAATTGAGTGATTTTTCTTTTGAAAAGGAATTTGAGGATAAATTTCGGACGGCACTTATCCGTGAGATGTCTGCCCAAATTAGTAGTTTTTCATTTTCGGAAGCACAGGCATTGGTTAAAAAAGAAGAAACACCAATAGAAAGGCAAGCACAAATTTCGGCAGACCGCCAAATGACTTCTATTGAAACCATTTACAGTAGTTCGGTTGAGTATTTATATGAAAATTTCATGCGCGATTGGGTTCTGTCAGGAGAAATTCCTTGGTGGAACGAATATCGCCAACTCAACCCGTTAAATGTATTGGAAAATATTATCCAAAACGAAAAACAGGCGGTAGTTTTCTTTGAGGATGTAATGCGTCAATCCTCCGTTTCAATTAAAAAAATCATAGCATTAATAATCAAGCAAACCCAATTAAAAACAACCGATAATCAAATTATTCAATTAGAAAAAATATTAATACAAGCCGAAAGAAATATTAAGAAAAAACCAAGTCTCACTAAGCCCGACCAAAGCCCGACCAAAACACCGCCGCCCCAATTTATCCCCCGAAATGAATACGTTATTTTGCGAGATATTTTGTTGTCGGGAAGTTTGGATATACGTTTATTTGCTGATAAAAAGATGTTTGAAACGTGGATGGTTGAAAGGAAGTCGAAAAAGGCATTATTCCATCAAGTCTTTAGAGAAATTCCTTTGAAGCGGATGTTTGCAAATGCAGTGTTTCAGTTACTTCCCTTGAAACAACTCATTAGCGAGGAGACGATGACCATTCAAAAAGCATTGGCGAGTGTGCGCCCTTACACACGTACATACATGACGGACGCGATTTGGTTGGAATCGGCTTTTGTTTTTTATTTTAATAATATCAATCGTACAAATCAGGCAAGTACGCAGACAATTGTACAAAAATGGTTGGAATTTATCGCCGAATATAAAGGCGAATCTCCGAAAAATATCGCACAAAAAATACTTAGCGAAATCCCCGTATCCGATACCGAATTAATGGACGAATTTATCGAATTGGAACAGGTATTTATGCAACAGGAAATCGCTGCGGAGAAACAGAAAAAACGCGACGCACTGTTTCCTGCAAAAACCACACCCGAAACATCGGACGCTATCGAACACCACATTGAAAATGCCGGACTTATTCTACTTTGGCCCTACTTACGCAGTTTCTTTAAGGGCATGAAACTGTTTGGTGAAAACAAAACTATCAGCACGGAGGAAAACGTAGATAAAGCGATTCACTCATTACAATATTTGGTCAAAAAAACAAGCGCGCAAAAGCCCGACAACTTCGCATTGAACAATTTAATCGTAGGCGCACCCGTCACTTACCGCCCAAGTTATGATATTGAATTATCGGAAGAAGAACGTGGGGCTTGCGAGTATTTTTTAGGTGAATGTATCAAACAAACCAAGATACTCACAAAAGACAATCCTGATGCCCTTCGTGCCAATTACCTCATCAGAGAAGGCAAACTGTATCGCGAAGAAAGCAAATGGATACTCGAAGTGCAGCCTCAACCTTATGATATTTTATTGGAAAAGAAAGCCAGTGTCAGTCTCGGTACGGCGTTTTTTCCGTGGAGTAAGTGTGTAATTGTTATCAACTGGAAAACCTCGTAACGATGTAGGGACAAGGCATGCCTTGTCCCTACATCGTGCGTGTCAATAAATAATTTAAAATCAAAAACTTGGCGACTGAAGTCGCCAGTACGGTGTATGAAAGTCATCTCACAAAATGCGGGGAGTTTGGAAAAGGAACTGACGTGGTTGGAGGAATGTATCCGATACCGCGTCACACAGACTGCCAATGAATTTCGGCAAGCATCGGAACAGGCGCAACTGCCCGACGAAGCACCCACCGCTCCCCAACACCAAGCGGACGACTCGCCACTCGCCAAAGACTTTCTCTGTACACTGACCGATAATGACCGACTGCTGCTAGCATTGGCGGTTGCGCCGCATGTGAAGCCCGAAGTATTAGACGGATTTTTGTTGCGCGACCCTTACGGGAAGATATTTACCAAATTCGGCGGACGGGTGAACCATGCCGGATTTTCCGGTTTTTTCCCGACTTGGGAGACGGCTTTTTTTCTTATGAACTTCGACAGCCTTGATAAACGCCTAAATACTATCCGCCAACTGCCACAACATCCGCTACTAAAGACGGATGTACTGAAAGCTCCCGAATCGCCCGACCAAGAACCCGCTTATCATGCTTTGCTGCTGCTGCATCGCGCATTTCGTAAGGGTTATTTGTCGGGGCAGGTGGTGACGGCGCAGGATAGCTACATGCAGGCGCACAAACTCCGCTCCGAACTCACTTGGAACGACCTTTTTTTGGAGGATACGACGGCGAAGGAAATCAACAATCTGCTACACTGGCTGACCCACCGCGATACCGTTTTGAAGGATAAGCGGGTGATGAAATACTTCCCCAAAGGCTTCAAAGCCCTCTTTTACGGGGCATCGGGAACGGGTAAGACACTGGCGGCAACGCTGATAGGCAAGCACACCCGACGTGAGGTGTATCGCATTGACCTCTCGCGGATTGTCTCTAAATACATCGGTGAAACGGAGAAAAATCTGGCGAAAATATTTGAACGAGCCGCCAATAAAGACTGGATTTTGTTTTTTGATGAGGCGGACGCGCTATTCGGCAAAAGGACGGAGACCAAAGATGCCAAAGACCGCTACGCCAATCAGGAAGTCGCCTACCTGCTGCAAGCCATAGAGGTACATGAGGGTATCGTGATACTCGCCTCCAATTACAAAAAAAATATAGATGATGCCTTTTTGCGTCGCTTTCAGTCTATCGCTTATTTTCCGGTGCCGACCAAAGCCACGCGGCGCAAGATATGGGAAAATGTCTTTCAATTCCAGACCGACACCAAGACGGGTATCTCACTCAACGGTGTGGACTTCAAACAACTCGCTCAACACGAAGTCACCGGCGCAGATATCGTCAATGTCTTTCAATACAGCGTCATTCAGGCACTCGAACAGGATAAACGTATCTCGCAAGCCCTTATCGAACGCGGGATTAAACGGGAGATGCAGAAGAAGGGGAAGCGGGTTGGGTGAAGTTATCATGCATATCACTTATGTAAATTAGTTGTGAGGGTATTGATATTTACCAACTTTTTTTCTAACAACTGTTCTTTGTTGCATGAATTTTAAATACTCTTTAATGGTTTTTTTGTGAAAAATATGAACAGACGCAAAACCAATCGCTCTACGATGCTCCATATTAGTAAAATTCAGCCTTTTTATATTCAATGCCTTTAGTGCCCATTTCATAGGTTGTATAGTTGGGTTTAAACACTGCCCAGATGTCTCGGGATCTATAGTGTCATTAATATCAGTTTTTATATCAGATGTGAAACGAGATATATTTCTCTGAATATAATCCTCAACATACTGTTGTTCAAATTCTACCATCTGCATGTCAAACTCAAAAGCTGATAACTTCTCTTTCTCATTTTTAGGTGAACGAGGCTCTTTCCATTCGAATAATAGCTTTTTAATAATTTTCATATTCTCCGCGAATAATCCAACATTTACTTCTCGCAAAATTATTCTTGTATCTTGTTTTAACATCGCCGCTCCGGCAGGGCTATCTACGCTACCAATTCCAGGCGAACTAGTCACGAAACTCGTTGCATGAAAAAACTTAACTTTTTTTAGTGCCGCTGGGGTATTTGGGTCGTGTTGAATCACATAACTTATTAAATCATAATAATTATGTCTTTGCTGAACATTAGTATATTCATTAGGTCTCAAATTTCTTGTGTTGTATATGCACGCAAGAATAAATGAATTTTTTTGAGGTAAATGTTTAATATAGCCTCCAACTGATGTATTTTGCCATTGTATCTGATCTGCCAAATACCAATCACCGGGCGCCCTTTTATCTTTATTTGTAATAGGAGTACCTGTAATAACTCTACGTTGAATTTGATTTTTACTTTTATCTTGTTGTATCACATGAGTTAATTCGTGAGCAAGAAGTTTCTTCCCTTGTGAAGAAGTAGGCGCGTACTGCCCTTGATTAAAATAAACATCCGAGCCATGCGTAAAGGCTTTGGCGTTCAGGTCTTGGTTCATCTGTGTGGCGCGGGTATCTGTATGTACGCGCACATGGCTGAAGTCTGTACCAAAGGCATTGCTCATAGAGGCATTGACATCAGGGGCGAGTGACTTGCCGCTGCCTTTGGTGCTGTTGAGTTGGGTAGCGAGGGCGGGGGTGGCTGCGCTTTCACCGCCTTCGGATTTCATCATTATGGGTTTGGTTTGGAGAAGTTCTTCTTCCTCTTTGGGGGCTTTGCCTTTTCCGGCGGTTTTCATTTGTATTTTTTCTTCTTCCTCTATCTTTGGTTTTGCAGCTCGCTGTATGGTGTCGTCGGGCATTCGCATGACTTTATCTGCCATAGCGTCGGCTTCCTGTTCGTACTTGTCGTTGGGCTGTCCGATTTTCAGCTTGGGTTGTACATAAGGACTGAAGTGTGGACTGCTTTCGTATGCTTGGAAGCTGTAGTCGCTACTTGTGCTGTTTTGGTGTGAACAGTTGGTGGTGGTTCTTTTTTTTGTTTTTTTCATGCCGTAATTATTCTGGTTTCATAGCTTACATCCTAAATAGTTTTAATGTTGGGGGTTTGCACCACCAGTGAAATTAGCCAATATATGTGCATAACGATAAGGTGTAAGTATTCCATGATTTCTCCTTCGTTTTATCATTCCATCAATATAATCTGAGTCGAGTTTTGTACCTGCTAGTGCTATCAATTCTCCGGTTGTTGGATCTTTGTAATCTTTTGGATGTTTTCCATCTTTTATTAAAGCTTTTTTTAATAGTTCTTCAAGTTTAGGTTGATTTTTTTCTTTAGGATTAAAAGCTTCAAATAAAACTTTCTTATTTCCTCTTAAAATTTCTGCTTCTCTATATTCATGTATTATCAGTTCTTTTATCTGTTTAATGGCTGCTGATGTTGGGTTTTCTTTAGTTGCAACTTCCATCCAATTGTCAGCATCTTCCTTAAAAGGAACAAATCGTCCACGACGTAATTCTCCTGTGTCACCGTCAAAGTAAATATGCTCGTCAAGCATAAAATGCTCTTTCGCAATAGCTACTTTTTCTTTGTCTATTCCAATTAGTTCTGATATACGGGCAATATCACTTCCATCTGTTATTTTACGTAAAGGTTCATAGTAATTTTCGTCTTTTTCAATTATTTTTCTTGGAATATCGCTAATAGCCTTTGCTTTCTCAGCATCCCTTCGTTCAGCTCTTGCTGATGATTTATTAGAACTTTTATCTGAAATATCTCTCTTGGCTGGCTTACCATCGGGACCGAGAATGACTGGTGTGTTTGGGGGGCTTTCTCCAATTGGTTTACCGTCAGGACCAAGTAATTTACTGGGTTTAGAATTTTCTCCTATTGGTTTACCATTAGGTTCAAGAATGGTCGGTGTATTTGGGGAATCACCTCCTACTGGTTTGCCGTCGGGACCGAGTATCCGAATTGGTTCAGGCGGTTTATTAAAGGGTTTACCATCGGGACCGAGTATGTCAACTGATTCAAGGGGCGTATTAAAGGGTTTACCGTCAGGACCGAGTAGTTCAGATTTTGAAGGGCTATCGGGTAGTTTACCTTTAGTACCAATTATTTCAACTTTTTTCCCAGGAACAAGCATTAAGATAATTTCACCAGTAATCTCTCCCAAGAGTTCATTTTTGTCAAAAATGCTTAGTGTTTCATCTGTTAGCACACGATACATTTTTGATGCTAAATCTATTACTCCTTTAATTAAACCGTAAATAGCATAGATGAGAATTGCTATCTGTATAAGCTTTACAATAAAAGCGGCAACGGCAAACGCCACAGCTAAACCAAATGAAGCCCACACAATAAGAAGGATAATAACTATTGCTATGATAACAACTATGGCAACAGTCAAATAAAACTTAAGCCCTTCAATTTCTTGTAAAACAGCATTCCATATACCTTGCAAGAAACTCGTCATCTTCATCACTTCATTGAGGACAAATCTCTTAATAGCACCTAAAATGCTGTCGTCCATTAATCCTCTTGCAGTTTTATCAATGGATTTCCCTAAACCACGAACTTGTTCTGCTTGTCTCTGTTTACAAGATTTTACTTTTCGGTCAATTTCTTTTTTACCCGCAGCTACGAGCTTCTCTATTTCGGCTTTTGTTTTATCGACTGCTTCAGATTGATTTTCCTTAAAATCATTTATAGTCTGTTTCGACTGTTCGTTGTACGAACTATTTAATTTGGCATATGTTTCTTGGAGTTTTTGTTGTACGGCTGTAGATTGTTCTTTTGCAGCCTTGACAGTTTGTTCGAGTGTAGATGTGGCAAAGTTTAGGAGTTTTTTGCTACCCGTTTCTGTTTTTTCTGATATGATAGATAATTTGGAACTAACGATATTGGTACTTCTATCTAAATTATTTTGGTATTGCTGTCCATTTTGATAAACGCTTGTCGTAGCTTCCTCAAAATAAGTGCTGATGCTTTCCTGTTCCGCGTCTTCCAATGTAGCGGACATATCCATGTGATTCTGTATGTCGGCTTGTAGTGCATCCAATTGCTGTTGACCTCCTTGTTCTATCAATTGGTGTACTCTTGCTAATTCACTGGTAAGAATGGCTTTTGCTGTTTCGTGAATCCTGCTTAATGAACTTATCAGGTTATTTTTGAGCGTTGGCAGTTCCTGTTTTATAGAATCGAAATAATTATTAACCTGTTCTTTGCTTACATCATAATTTTCATCGGATTTTTGGAGAGCCTCTTCGTAAAATTCCCTTAACGTTTCTTGTGCTTTGGAGTAGGAATTTTCAAGGTTGGAAGCGGTTTTAGCTGTTGCTTCTTTTACTTTCTCTTTTATAGATGAACTGTCACTCTGAATAGATTGCTTCGTTTTTACACCAACATTCATTACTCCTTTGGAAGCCTGAGCAACCATTTTACGGATAGCACTCGCAATATCCGCTGCATTATTATCATTACTATAATTTTGAATCTTTGCCTCACCTACATTACTTACATATTGTACTTTTTCTTGGGTAAACTGGGCAAGAACTTGAGTCTTTTCTGCACTATAACTTGTTATTTCTGTATTCTTTTGTTGTTCATTATTCGTTAGAAGTTCCTTATGTTTTAGATAAACACTCGTGAGGTTTTCGTTATGAGTGAAATACGATTGGTGTAGTTGTTCTTTTTGGTTTAAATTCTGTTGTTGAAGGATACCCAAACAATTCGCTCTTTCTGCATCAAGGACTGCTTCTTTAGCTTGAAACAACAACTCAACTTCATTTACTTTTGAAAGAAAACCTGAATTTAGCTGTCTGTAAATCGTCTCTCCAAATTGAGAAATTTTAGTTTGGCTTTGTGATAATTTGTTTATGACCGATTGTTTGGCGGCTTTAGCATTTTGATTGAATTGTGCTGCTCTTTCTTGAAGAAAATTATTACCTGTATGGACAGGTTTAGCATCAGGGTTTGAAAAGTTACTGGTTTGAGCTATATTAAATTTTTCTGATTCTTTGGTTTTACCGGTAGCTTTTTTATCCGTTGTCCCTGTAGTCTGTTTGTTTTTCTTACTTTGGGTCTTTTTATCATATCCCTTAGTATTTCCTTCTTGATTTTTAGAATTGACATCGCTTTTTTTGGCAGCTAACTTACCTTCATCAGCTTTTTTAGGTTTCTTTTTATTTTCTTCTGATTCCTCTGTATTTTCATCTTCTTCTGAATCTGTTTTAGATTCGCCTTCTTTAGTTAATTCATCGGAATCTGACTTTTTTTCCTCATCCTCTGTTATTTTTTCATCTATATTTTCCGAGTTAGTTTCAGTTACTTGGGTACTGTCACTATCAGCACCTGCTGTAACATCTGATATTGAATTTGCATTATCCGTATTGGTATTGGTATTGATATTGACTTTTTTTCCTATTGGTTCACGTTGTATCACATAAGGACTGAAATGTGGACTTTGTTCGTAAGATTGAAAAGAGAAGTTGCCACTCAGATTGTCATTCAAATAGTTGTTTGACGCATGAGTAATGGAGGAGCTATCCTTTTTGTTGGCGGTGCTTTTCATTTGTTTGTTTTAGAGCATATCCGGCAGTCGTCGTCACCGATTTGGTGTAGTTTTTCGACGCTTATCGCATATAATGATGTTATGATAAAATTGTGTTTTATGGGGAGTTGTAACAGAGATTTTATCAATATAACGGCACTAAAAGCCGAGCCAAGCGCAGGTGTGGGATACCAAGAAGGTGTTACACCATATTTTTTATTGTTGAATTTATTAGTTATTTCCTGCAAATCAGTGGGGAGTCCGTGCAGACATGAGATACATGCTCCATCGTCGGGAGCTTGATACATAATTGTTGAAGTCATCCCAGCAGCAACTCCGGTTCCAAAATAAATACAGGCTTTTTGAAATTTTCTACAAATTGCAGATATATGATATAAAGCAATGTCATTATCGACTAAATTAAATACAAAATCCGACTTTTGGATGATTGCTTCCGTTTTATCAAGGGTTTCAATAATGTCCATTTGGTGTGCCTCATACGCACTCTGAAATGTATGGTAGCTATTCAGATTTTCAAGGGCTGCTTTAGTTTTTTCATTTCCAACATCCTTGACTCCGTATAGTACCTGTCGGGTGAGATTTTTCTTTTCTACTGTGTCTTTATCTACAAGAATGATGTTTTTAAATCCCATTCTCGTCAAATTCAGCACCATCGGTGAGCCGCTTCCACCAATACCAAAGACGGATATGGTTTTATCCAGTAATTGCTCATCAAATCCCTTCAAATAACTCCAATTTCCTATCTGAAGTTGATTTTGAAGATACTCGTAGTTTTCGATATGGTGTTTTGTTTTCATGTTAATGTTTTGAGTTATCCACCAATCATCACATTCGGCGACCCTGCGACAATCGTTCCCCCGTGTGCAGTCATATCGCCCAGCCTTGCGGCAGGCATCCCACCAAACATGACCGAAGATGAACCCGCAGCCACAGCATCCGGCGGACCTACACAGATACACATTGCCCCCACAACTGCTGCGGGTGTGCTATTAATCAGTACAGTAGGACAACATCCCGCCATAACAGGACCTCCTACATGTGGAATAGGTGGCGTACCCGGTGTACTCATCGGGCAAGCGTGCATATCTCCCATTTTGGCTGCTGGTGGCATGGTAAATTATTTTAGTTATACGTTTAATCTTCTGATATAAAAGCTAATGTACAAAGAATTATTTGAAAAATCTTGATTTTTTAGAATTATTTAAGGCTTATTAAGCACACAACAAATGATTAGCGTTTTCCCGTATATCATGAACTATTACAGAATAGAAAACGAATCCATACCAAACAAAAAGGACTGTCAAAATGATGACAGCCCTAATTTTGTAACAGAAAATATAAATTGCTTAAAATCCCAAGTCTAATTTTGATATGCGAACTAAGAGTTGAGTTCAATATTTTGCAAAAAATAAAATATATAATTTATACTGAAAAAGTCAAAAGTCATGGTCATTAGCGCAGCTGCAAATCGTCCGAAGACATGAACAAGTAGTCCATTTTTGGAGCGTACTTTTGATGCCTTTTGAATATCAGTTTTTTCAATAATCCAATTGAAGA
>Ga0209187_1002108_pt1 | contig 19995 bp, 16 predicted proteins | sample BantaG_FD_187430 | JGI IMG/M metagenome (GOLD analysis project Ga0209187, IMG submission 187430) | Marine algal microbial communities from Bantry Bay, Ireland - BantryBay_4 metaG (SPAdes) (version 2) | ecosystem: Host-associated > Algae > Red algae > Unclassified | place: Bantry Bay, Ireland...
TTGGGGTTCCTTTCACGACAGTATCACATTAATGCCTACTTTGCAAGAGCCTCTTAATACAACCACATTTCCTTTTTAAGTTAACTAATGGCTTAAAAATAACAATTGTAAAGATATGAGCGGGACTACCATTTATGCAAGCCTTTTTATTTCGTTTCAAAAAAAAATAAATCTAAAAGTAAATTTTTCTCATATTTAAACAAATTTTAAAATTGGGAACTTTATTTAACGCAATAACAGTAATTGCAGGCAGTTGTATTGGTTTATTAATAAGGCAACGTTTGCCCAAACGCTTTATTGAAGTTGTGTTTGCTGGTTTGGGGTTGTTTACCATTTTTTTAGGCATATCAATGGCTTTAAAAAGTAAAGAAATGTTGTTGATGGTTTTTGCTTTGGTTTTAGGTGGCTTGCTTGGAGAAGCTATACAAATTGAACAAAATTTAAACAGGTTAAGCAACGGTTTAAAGCAACGCATTAATAGTAAAAATAGCCAATTTACCGAAGGGCTTACTACAGCCTTTATGTTGTTTTGTGTTGGCTCGCTAACCATACTTGGTGCTTTTGAAGAAGGCTTAGGCAACAAGCCCAACTTGCTAATTACCAAAGGTGTTATGGATGGTTTTTCTGCAATTGCGCTAAGTACTGCTTTTGGTATTGGGGTTTTGTTTTCTGTAATTCCATTAGTGTTGTACCAAGGTGGCTTAACTATTTTTGCTTCTTTTTTAGCACCTGTTTTAAGTGAAGCTATTGTAACAGAACTAAGTGCGGTTGGTGGTATTATGATAATTGGTATCGGCATTAACATTTTAGAATTGAAAAAATTACCAGTCGTAAATATGTTACCGGCTTTGTTATTGTCGCCTTTGTTAGTTTGGTTATTTGCCAAGGCTTTGTAAGTATGCTTCTGCGGTTTCTAACAATAAGTTTCGTTTTGTAGCAGGCATCTTATCAAAATTTCCAATTAACATGCCCAAACGTGGGTTTTTGGTAAAAAAATTTCGATGCACGTGCATAAACCGCCAAAACAAAGCATCCCAGGTTTGTTGCCAATCGCCTTTTGGGTAGTTGCTCATTTTTTTAAGATAGTTACTTCCGCTAATGTAAGGTTTGGTGCTCATTAACCCACCATCGGCAAATTGGCTCATACCATAAACATTAGGCACCATTACCCAATCGTAGGCATCAATAAATACTTCCATAAACCAGCGATAAACTTCGGTTGGGTTAAATTCGCATAATACCATAAAGTTACCCAAAACCATTAAGCGTTCTATATGATGGCAATAACCGCTTTGTGCTACTTTTTTTATAGTGCTGTCTATTGGTAAAATGCCTGTTGTACCATTGTAAAAAGATGCTGGAATTTTGCGTGTAAATTTCCAAAAATTAGTAGTGCGTTGTGCTACACCTTTGCAAACATATACGCCACGTATAAACTCTCGCCAACCAATAATTTGCCTTACAAAACCTTCGGTAGAGTTAATTGGTATGTCATTTTTTTCGGCATAATTTAGTGCGGCATCTAAAATTTGCTGAGGTGTTAATAAACCAACATTTAACATTGGCGTTAATACGCTGTGGTTTAAAATGTCTTCTTTTTCTACAATGGCATCTTCGTAAACGCCAAAATCTTTAAAGCGTGTTTCTATAAATTGCTGTAACCATTGTTCACTATCTTTAAAGTTGTTTGGGTATAATGCTTGTTCATTTAGCTGGCCAAAATTATCACTAAAATTATCATTTACATAGCTTACCGCTTCGCTAAAATATTTGTTGTTGTTGTTAAATTTTACTTCGGGTGGTATTTGCTTAGCCGGATATTTTTTCCGGTTTGCCGAATCGAAACTCCATTTTCCACCAATAGGTTTTTCAGAAGTATCTACTAAAATATCTCTTTTTTTGCGTTGTTCAATATAAAATTTGGTATGAAAAAATTTCTTTTTTTCTGTTTTAAAAAAGGAAGCCAAATCAGTTGAAGTGTTTAAAAACAAAGGCGATTCTAACAAATTTAATTTAATAGAATTTTCTTTACAGCCTTCTGTTAATCGTTTGTTTAGCCAATTGTCAACAGGGTTAATACAATTAATAGTAATAACATTTTGCTTAGCAAGCCAGGGTATTAATTTTCTTATATCAGAATTTTTATTTTGACTATCAATATATTGCACATCTATTTTTTCATCTTTTAAAAAATGAAAATAAAACTGCATACTTGCTCTATGAAAAGCAATTTTTTGTTTATGAAAATTGTACTGCTTAAAAAACAACCATTCTTCAACTAAGTATATTTTTTTACACGCTTTAAGTAAAGGATTGCTTTTAAATAAATGATGCGGAAATATTATTCCAATTTCGGTCATAAAATTTGTAGTTAATAAAAAATCAAAATTAAGCTAAATCGCCCAAAAATCTTTGTATTTTCATAGCATCGAAAAAAATAGATTATAATTTGGGGCGCTTTTTATTATTAATTGGTTTGGTTTTAATTGTATTGATTGTTATTGGTGTAATTATAAACAGCAGGGTGAAAAAAATTTTACAATATAACGGCATTAAAGTATTTTCTTCCGTTTTTACAGGTATAGCAAACGATTTTAACTTTTACAAACTAATACAACAGCAAAGCGACAAAGAAAGAAAACTTAGATACATGAATTTATTTATGATTGATATGTTTATTCAAATACTTTTCATTTTGTTAACAATAGCATTTATGATAACTTTAGCAAATACTTTTTTTAGAGCTTAATCACTAATTCAAAAGAATGTTCATTTTATTTCAAACAGTTGTTGCTTTATTTTTTATTTATTTAGTGAGTAGTATAATCAATTCGCTTTTAGTGGAGTCGTTGGCCCAATGGCTTAATTTAAGAGGTGATTTTTTACGCCTCAATATCACCAATTTTTTTAAAAACCCGAAGGCGCAAAAAAATAAAAGTTATAACCCGTTTTGGCGCATTACAAATTGGATAAAAGGTATTTTTAGAAAAAACAACGACCCTAAAGTTGAAGAGTTTGGTGATTTAATTTACGATCATTTTTTAATAAAAAAGTTTTCAAGAAAACATAAAGAGTATCCTTCTTACATTGATGCAAAACTATTTTCATCTGTTATTTATGATTTGTTACTTAATAAAATGCCAATTGAAGAAGCTGATAAAGCTACTTTAGCTAAAGAATTTAACAACTTAAAATATAAAGACTCAAAGGGTGAAGAAATAAGCTTAAAAATAAATTTTGAAGTACGAGAGCTAATTCAAAATATTATTTTAAAAGCCAGTAGTTTAGGTAAAAATTTAGAAGATGTTTTAGCCGAAATTGAAGCGGTTTACAATATTTATATGGAACGCGTTTCGCAATGGTATAAAGCTCGTTTAAAGTGGATATTGTTTGGAATGGGTTTGCTAATTGCATCACTTTCAAATTTAGATTCTATTAATTTGTTTAATATTATAAAAGAGGATCCTCAAATTAGAAGTGATTTTATTATTGCTGCAAAAGATTTAGAAGAGTTAAAAACTGTGGAGTTAAACGATGGGCAAAAAGAAGTACTAATTGATACTTTGCTAAATAAAATTTTAGTTAAAAACGATTCTGCTATACTCATTTACCCACCACAAGTTACGGGTGAAACTGTTGGCAAAGTGTATCAAGTATTAATAGGTTCTGATAAGGAAGTGCCCTCTAGTTTTGCTAATCTTGAATTAGGTTTGGCAGGCTACAGCACATTTATTGATAAATTTAAACAAGCAGAAAGCAATAAGGAAGCATCTGTTATGGTGTGCTTAAAAATTTTAGGATTGTTTATAACAGGCATAGCCCTGTCTTACGGAGCAACTTTTTGGTTCGATTTATTAAAGAAATTAATTCAATTTGGATAAACTACCCAACAATTAAGCCTATATTTGCAATAATAGGTGATGTAGTTTTTGGTTTTTAAACTGCATTTAAAAGGGAAACCGGTGAAAATCTGGTACAGTACCCGCTGCTGTAAGCGAAGTTATAGCTAAAACCTGCAACCACTGTCATTGTTATTTTTATGATGGGAAGGTGTTTTAGTTTTCGTAAGTCAGAAGACCTGCCTGTATAATTTTGAGTTATCTGCCTTCGGGAATAAAGGCTACAACCCATCATGAAATCAATTTTAGTAACCATATTATTTTTGTGGCTTAGCTTATATTTTTATGCTCAGTCAAAAACAGATTCGCTACAAGTAGTTAGTTTAGAGGAAGTTACTATTAGTGATAATACAAATTTACTTAAAAGCTTTAATGCAGCAGATACAATAAATGCAAATTCAATTGATGTTGCTAATAGCTTACAACAACAAAGTAATTTTTATGTAAATACATCTTCTCCTAACGGTTTAGCTACTTTAAGTTTAAATGGAATTGCTGCCAAATCAATACCAATAATATGGCAAAATCATAATTTAAATAGTGTAATGAATGGCATTACAGATTTAAATTTGTTAGATAATTTTTTGTTCAATCAATTAGAAGTTAGATATGCAGATAGTTTTGAACAAGCCGGTTGGGGAGGAAGTGCCGCTACAGTTGAGTTACGCGATCAACACAATTCTACTGTTCAAATGCAGCATCAATTGGGTAGTTTCGGTAAACAAAAAATTGGCTTGGCATATAATCAACAATATCAAAATGTAAAAAATACTGCTAAATTTTTTTATACGAAGGCAGATAATGATTTCATAATTTTTCACCCGCAGGCTAACAAACAAAAGCAAACTAACAATGCTATAAAAGCTTGGGGAATTTTAAATAATACCAACTTTGCATTAAACAATAAGCATATTTTTGATGTTAACCTTTGGTGGCAAAATACAAACAGAGAAATTGCAACAGCTTTATTTGCCAGTAATAACAAAAGCTCTCAAATTGATAGTACTTTTAGAATTAATTTAGCTTGGCAATACGAGCCTTTAAAGTTAAAAGCGTCTGTTGCCTATTTTAATGAACTGAATGCTTATAACAATCCACAACTAAGTATTAAAGGTATTCATAAAACTACTGCTTTGAAAGGTTATGTTGCGCATCATAAAAAAATTAATAACGTATTTATATTAAACAACAGCATTTCTTATAATTATTTTAGAGCCAATTCCACCAATTTTGAAAGCGATGAAATTAGAAATAGTGTTTTACTTAAATCGGTATTGTTATATCAGTTTATAAAAATACCATTAAAACTAAAGGCAGATGTTGTGCTAGATTTTACTGATAATCAATTGCTTCCTGTTAGGCCAGGAATTTATGCTTTGTATAATTTTAATAGCTATTTAAAAATAGGCGCACAACTTAGCCGACATTACAACTTACCCACTTTTAACGATTTGTATTGGGTACCAGGCGGCAATGCAAACCTTTTACCAGAAAACGGTTATGTATCTAATCTTCACTTTACATATAATAATGAAAATAAATTATTTAAATTTTCATTAATTAGTAATAGCGTAAATAACGAAATTGTTTGGTTGCCTGGCTTGGCATATTGGTCGCCCGAAAATATAAACCAATTGCGGAGTAAAGGTTTTAGTGTTAAAGCAAAACAACTATTTAGCATCAATACACAAAACAAAATAGCAGCAACGTTTAACTACAATTATTTAGAGGCTAAGAATATTGAAGATAATAATGAAAGGAATTTTCAATTAATATATCGCCCAAAACATAAAGCTAGTATAAATTTTACCTATCATATTAAAGAAAAAATACAATTAAACTACAGCCATCAAATTACTAGCAAACGATTTACTACTACTGATAATATTAATTCAGTACCCAGTTTTAATACGGCTAATTTTTCGGCTAACTACAAAGTAAAAATTAACAAAGCAAAGCTACATATAGAAGCAAGTGTTTTAAATATTTTCAATACTTATTACGAAATAACGGCTAATCGGCCAATGCCAGGCACTCATTTTTTAATTACAACAAATTTAAATTTTAAATAAAATTATGTATAGATTTCTTTTATGTTCTTTAATCGTATTATGTTTTACAGCTTGCCAAAAAGATGAACCAATAACCTCTGCTGCCAAATTTGGTAATGGTTTATTTTTTGTAAACGAGGGTCAGTTTCAAAATGCTAATGCAAGTTTAAGCTTTTACGATGCTGTAAATGATACTATTTTTTCCAAAGCCTATGAAACTATAAATAACCAACCAATTGGCGACATTTTACAATCCATTGCTTTTGATGATGACAACATTTACTTGGTAGTAAACAACTCTGGTAAAATTATTGTAGCCGATAAAAAAACTTTAAACTTTAAAGGTGAAATAACTGGTTTGCCTTCACCGCGTTATATGGAGTATTCTGGTAATGGCCATTTATGGTTTGTAAGTAACTTGCTAAATGATAGTTTATTTGTTGTTAACACCGCTAACTATACTATTGAAAGTAAAGAATACTTAACCACTTCTGTTGAAGCTATGAAAGTAGTTGGCAACAAATTATACTTGTCTTCATTAAGTACAGATCGTTTAATTATAAAAGATTTAAACTCAGGTGCGGTTGATTCTTTAAATGTTGGTACAGGTGGCAATAGCTTAGCTGTTGACAACAATAACAACTTATGGCTTTTGTGTAATGGCGATTTTTATAAACCAGGTTCTGCAGCTTTGTACAAACTAAACACCAACAATTTTGATGTAAATATGCATACTTTAGAGCCTGAAATAGAAATACCTGTAGGTTACCCAACTGCGCTTACTTACAGCAGTAGTGAAAATATTTTGTACTTTATAAATAACGGAATTCAAGCAATTAATTTAGATGCGGCTAACAATGAACCTGAAATTTTTATTGAAACAACTACTCAAAATTTTTACGGAATTGATGTAATAGGAGAAAGTATTTATGTTACCGATGCAGTCGATTTTACGCAAAATGGTTTTATATATGAATATAATACAGCTGGCGAATTATTGAAAACTTTAAGTGCAGGCATTAATCCAAATGCTGTTGTTTCAACACCTTAGTTTTTTTTAATATTGGATAAAGCAAATGCAAAACCAATAGCTGGTAAAGATTTTTACTTTAACGGACAAGGCTTGTTAGTTATGACGGAACAATACCTTTTAAAACGAGGTTACTGTTGTAAAAATGGCTGCAAGCATTGTCCTTATGGTTTTAAAATAAAAGCTGCTAAGGAATAAGGTTGTCACGGCATCAAAGCCAAAGTTTTGTTTAAACATACGCTGTATTTTAGAAAATTAAATTGTAAACTTTTTTTGCCTAAAGTTTTGCAATTGTGTTCAACATTAAGGTATGAGATGTTTCTACTCTATAATGTCAAATTTTACAGGCAACCTCATTCTTACTTTAATGGCTTCTCCATTTTGATAGCCTGGTTTCCAATTGGGCATCTGTTCAATTACTGCTTTTGCAGCATCACCACAAGTTCCACCAATGTCTCTTAGTATTTCCACATCCGAAATTTTACCATCTTCGTTTACAACAAAACTTACAAATACAGTTCCTTCAATGCCATTTTTTTTTGCCACATCAGGGTAGCTTATTTTTTTATATAAAAATTTTAAAAGTGCAGCTTCTCCGCCGATAAATTCAGGCATTTGTTGTGCAAATTCAAAGACGATAATTTCTGGTTCGTCTAAAACAACTTCGGGTTTAGTATTAAAAAATTCCTCCTTCATTTCTTTTTCAATTTTTTGCAGCTCCAAATCCGGATCGGGTATTTCAATTTCTTCATTAAAATCAACCGTATGATCTTCAATTTCTGGTTCGTCGGTTACCACTTCCTCGTTGGGTACGGTAACAATTATTGGAGGAGCTGGTGGTGGTGGTGGAGGTAGTGGAGGTAATGGTTTGGTAATTGGTGGTTCAAATTCTACCACGTCAGGTAAAAAACACATTCCTTCCAAAACTATTGTTTTGCTTGTTTCACCTTTCCAGGTAAAAGCGGTAAAGCAAAGCAAGGTTGCCAACAGTAAACCGAATAAACTAAATACAGTTCGCCATTTTTCTACATTAAATGGTTTTGATGATGTTTTTAATAATGTAGCCGGGCTTTGTTTTGACTTACCAAATGCTGTTGCTACAATTACCAATAGTTTAATAATATTTACAGCAATTGCGAGCGTTCCGAGTAATAAGGTAGTTAACTTAAATAACAAGTATTGTTGATGATTAAAACTTGTTAATAACAGCAGGCTACCCAATAAAAAGTACAAAATGGGCTTAAAGCTTTCTTTTAAAACAGACTTTTTCATTTGTATAATTTTTGTTATTAAATTATTTATAGTGATAAAATGCTTTCTTATTCGGGTTTATTGCAGCGTACTTTTTATTTGACAAAAAGGTGACTTAACAAGCAAATACAAAATTAAATTTGAGAAAATTGAGTAGTTGGTTAGATGCCTACCTAACCAAAGTGCTGCCAAGGCGTTTATATTGATGATGCAAATGTAGCTAATGATTTAAGTAAAGGTGATTTTATAGAAGCAGGTGTTTCAGCTGTATTTTTTGGTTTCTGGCGCAGATGCTTTCAAAGGTGCAAAGACATCAAATAAGAATGGCGTTCAGAAGGTTGTGTCTAAAGTTGACAATATCGGTGCTTTTGCATCTAAAAACTTACTTGATGATCACTTTGTAAAACACGCAGATGAATTTGGTGGAAAGTTTAGAAATGCAGATGAATACTTAAAAGGTGCTCAAAATTTCTTTAAGAGAGAAAGCAACGATATATTACAATATACAATAATTAATGGACATAGTCCGATATGATGCTAAAAATAATATTTTGGTGTTACTGGAAAAGATGCTACTATTAGAACCATATTTAAGCCAAACGATGGATTCGATTACTTTAAGAAAGAAATTAAACAAGATTTGGGGTAACTATTCAGTAGAGGTCAGAAGTCAGACCGTTTCGCTCTCAGACGTCAGATAAATTCGGTTGAGTGAGGTCAAAAACGCTCTTCTTCGCCCTTCTTGTGTCTGATGTCTAAAGTCTGACAATGAAATAGTCTGACTTCTCTATAGTTACGATTTGGGAGAAGAAGCCTTGAAGGAATATATTAATATTTCAGAATGATATAGCTTTTAAAAATATGTCCAGTTTGTGGGTATGAAAAATTAGAACAGCCTCCCCGTATGATGAATATGGTTATCCAACTTATATAATTTGTCCTTGATGTGGGTATGAATTTGGATTTGATGATTCTTCTAAAAAAACTTCGTTTTTAGCCTACAGGCATAAATGGATTAAAAAAAGATTTAAGTTTTTCAGGAAAAATTTGCAACCTAAAATCTGGAATTTATCTGTACTTGAAGAACAAATAAAAAATACATGTAGAGTAAGTTACAAGGCAAGAATTTAAAACATTTTATCACCTTCAACTTAATGTTTATTCATAATCAAATTTACACTAATTATGAGTTAACAAAACTGTTATAAGTATGGCAACTATCGGTATGGTCGCTAGTGGTTATTAGTTCTTTGTTTTTGCAATATCCTCACAAATGGAGAACGCAGCGAAACGATATGACTATTTTGGAAATGATATAAATCACCTTCGATTCAGCTAAGCAGTATCAAATTGTTAGAAATTTTTTAAAAAATATAAGATTTTACCGCACCTAACTCACAAGATAATGATGTAGCTTCATAATATCACCTTATTATATAATATAGCAAAAAGGATATTTTTTATAGGAGAGTTTTGCAACCTTTTTTCTGTAAAATAGTAAACAGTACATACTGCTTCTATAATTTCTAGTATTTATAAATTAAAATAAAATTACATATGTTAGTTAAAAAAATTTTACCAATTGTGGTACTTCTTTTTAGTATCATTAATCAAGCTCAATCTCAAGATACGTTTTCTATCGTAGCAGTTGACCCACTTACTGGCGAAGTAGGTAGCGCAGGTGCATCTTGTGTAGATCTTTCTAATTTTGGCACCAACGATGCTTCCTTTTTAGCCGAACTTTTTCCCGGTGTAGGCGCCATAAATACACAGGCGAGCTATAATACAACCAACCAGGCAAATGCACGCAATAGAATGAACCAAGGGCAAACGCCAGAACAAATAAAACAATGGTTAATTAATAATGATGTATCTAACCAACCACAAAACCGCCAATATGGTATAGTGGCTTTTGTTAATGGTCAAGCTCAGTCTGCTGCTTACACGGGTTCTAATACGCTTAATTATAAAAACCATATTACCGGACCTAATTATGCCATACAAGGTAACATACTTTTAGGGCAAGAAATATTAGATAATATGGAAGCTAATTTTTTAAACGAATCTGGCGATTTAGCTTGTAAGTTAATGGCAGCATTACAAGGGGCTAAAGTAGTTGGGGCCGATACCCGATGTGGGCCTAATGGTACATCATCGTTATTTGCTTTTTTAAAAGTAGCCCAACCTGATGATCAATTTGGCAATCCTTCTTTTTCAATAGGAGTAACCACATCTTATGGAGAGGCCAATGAACCCATTGATGCATTGCAAAATATTTTTGATAATCAACATAGTTGCCAGCCACCTGTAGTTTGCGACCAACCTTGTAATGATAACGACCCTTGTACTATTAATGATGTGTTTGGCGATACGTGTAATTGTGCTGGTACTTTTGCAGATGCCGATGGAGATGGCGTATGCGATATGAACGACATTTGCGCTTTTGGCGACGATAATATTGACCAAAACAACAATGGCACACCCGATGCTTGCGACCCTTGTCCAATTTATAATTTTAATACTAATCCAGTATTGAGCTACGACTCTAATCAAGATTTTGGGTCATCAGAAATACAAGATGGTGGTGCTACTTTATATATGACGGATAACGCATGGAAGGCAATTGATATTAGCTATACCATAACATCTCAAACGGTTATAAGTTTCGATTTTAAAAGTACCATCGAAGGAGAAATTCACGAATTAGGTTTTGATAATAATTTGTCACTCAACAGAGACCAAGCCCTCGTGGTGTACGGCAATCAAGGTTACAACGGCACTATAAACAATGCCAAATATAATGGTAATGGAAATTGGCAATCATTTAGCGTAGCTATTGGTTCTGAGTTTACGGGTACTTATCAATATTTAATTTTAAGTGCAGATGATGATGCCAATGCTGCCGGCAATTCTTACTTCCGTAACGTTAAAATTTTTGAAGATACTGATGGCGATTTAAGCTGCGATGTAGCTTGCACAACGGGTACTGCCTGCAATGATAATGATGCTTGTACCACCGGTGAAGCATACGATAATAATTGTAACTGTACAGGTGGCACTTTTACAGATATTGATAATGATGGTATATGTGATGCTAACGACCAATGTCCTGGCTTAAACGACAATTTAGCGGGTACTGCTTGTGATGATAGTGACCCTTGTACAATAAATGATGTTTACAATAGTAACTGTAACTGTAGTGGCACTTTTGCAGATAGTGATAATGACGGTGTTTGCAATGCGGAGGATATTTGCCCTAATGGAGATGACAATGCAGATACAGATAACGATGGCATACCCGATGCCTGCGATGCTTGTAATAATAACTTAGCCGATACAAGTTGTGATGATGGAGATGCTTGTACCGAAGGAGAAACCTATGACATAAATTGCAACTGTACCGGCGGCACTTTGACAGATAGTGATGGTGATGGTGTTTGCGATGCCAATGATGTTTGTGCAAATGGCGATGATACTATTGATGAAGATGGCGATAGCATACCCGATTTTTGCGACGATTGCCCCAATGATGCCGGCAATGGCTGCAATCTTCCATCGTATTGTAGTTTAAGTGGCAACAATGTAAATTATGAATATATTAATAATGTAACGTATAAATCAATCAATAACACATCAGGTGCCAATGGAGGCTATGGCAACTTTACTAATTTGTCAACCAATGTAGGTTTAGGCGAGGCAATCAACATTAGCTTAACTGCCGCATATCCTGGTGCAACTTATCCTGAAAATTGGAAAGTATGGATTGATTTTAACAGAGATGGTGATTTTAATGATAATGGAGAAGAAGTATTTGCCGGTGTAGCAACTGGTACAATTACAGGCATAACTACCATACCAAATAACGCAACTGTTGGCGCAACCGTAATGCGGGTTAGTATGCAGTGGAATGATAATCCCCAGCCTTGCGGCACTTTCGGTTATGGCGAAGTAGAAGATTATAAAATAGTGATATCAACAAATGCAGCAAGGCTGCAGAGTGTTGCCAATAGCGTTGCAATTGATAATAAAATTGAAATAAATAAATTAGACATTTACCCTAACCCTGCATCTAATATAATAAATATTAATGTAGATAGTGCTTTTAAGAATACAGAAGAAGACCGTGAAACAAGTATACAAATATTTACAACAGATGGTAAGTTAGTAAAACATTTAGTGAAGTATAATGTGGCAATACCACAAGTTGACGTTACTAATTTAATCCCCAATCAATATTATTTAATTAATATTCAAAAGGGAGATGAGCAACTATCTTCAAAATTTTTGAAATTATAGATGCTTTTATAAAAATTATTTTAATTGAAGGGTGTGCTAAATGGCATGCCCTTTTTTGTTATTAACCCTGTGGCTTTATAATAATCCTCCTCCTAAGCCTCTCGAAAGGGGAAAGGAATTTTTGTTAGTACGTTTGTAGTGGTTATGCTGCCTAAAGCATAAGCTCTTGAAGCGTAAGCCGCAGCATTTGAACGGAAAGCGGGATCCAAAATTTCGTTGAGTTTTAATGCCTCGCTTCAAAAAAAATACTATACACACATACACAATATTTTTGTTGTATAAACTTGTTTAAGCAACGGTTTTTAAATGTCGAAATACAAAATACAAAACACAAAACTTATAATGGTTGATATTATTCCAATAGCAAAAATAGAATAACACCAGCGCAATCTTTTAAATTTCAAACTCAACTTTATACCGGTGTCATACAAATCTGCATATATAGCGTTTTCCAAATAAGAAGATTTTACCACCAAATCATTCACCGTTTTTGTAAACTGCCCTTTGTTAAGGTCTTTAAAATTATCGAAGTAAAAAATACTGCGGTTTCCTTTTATTAAATCGTACATCTCGGGGCTTTTTCTGTTGAGTGGTTTGGTTGCCAATGTTGCCAAAACAATGGTAATGCCACTCGAAATAATTAGTATAAGCATTGGTATAATAAAGCTAGATACATCAAAAATATAACTGGCAAATAAGGGTATCATTAAGGTAAGTAAAATGGCATTTACGGTAATCATAATGCCGGCTCGTTTATCAGCAATGTTAATTAAATCAATTTGATTTCTTGAGCTGGTTTTTATCATCGTCATTGCTATTTTGTTAAACAATAAAGAATTTTCGCGCTTCGATTTTTCAATAAACTGGCTCATTATTCTCAAAGCGCTTATCTTTTTTTTCTTCCATAATTTTTTGGCTATTTTAGTTTTAAAACTATAGCTATTCATATTATGGTAAAAGTTTTCAATAAGGGTGAGCTTGTCCATATTACTGCCTTCTTCGCCCGAAAGAATGTCTTCTTTATACAGCATGGTTTGGTGCTCAAAATATTTTTTTCTCAACTTTTGGCGGTGTTTAATATCGGCAGCAACAGCTAAACTTGTTTGCTTTTCCTCCTTGTTCTGTTCAATTAGTAACAATGCTTTTTTTAGGAAGTTAAGCTTAGTGGGTTCCATTTTCAAATTGGCAAAAAAGGCATTTTTCAACTCTGCTACCATAGCCGGCTCAAAATTTTCTAACACAAAAATATGTAGTAACATTTTTACTAGGTACATATCTTGCTCGCTTAACTTTAACTCTTCTTTAAACAACACCGCATATTCAAATGCTTGTTTTAAATTAATGATCGTCCATTCCTCAAAATCATCTAAATGAAAAGATTCAACCACTATATTGAGCGACTGTTTTACTGCTGCTAAGTCTTCCGTAAAAAATTTTACTGATTGATTTTCCACATTTAATTTTAAAATATTAAAGTCAAAAATAGTGCTATTTTATTTAAGTAATTAAAATAGAAGTAGAAAATATAGCGCTCTTGACAAGATAATAAAAATTTTTATTCATAATATGAAAAAAATATTAGATGGAAGTCCACTATAAATTTGCAAGGCGATTCACAATTAATTAGGCTTGCTCTTTTTTCTTCAGCTTAGTAAACTTTTGTTTTCAAAGTATTTAATTTATTATTAAACTGTTCCAAATTTATTGGCAAGATCTTTGCATATTTTCATTTTAAATTTAATTATTATATTATGAAAAAATTACTCTTTACTTGCATTTGCTTTGCTATTGTTTTAACCGGATATAGCCAAAATGATAAGACAGCTATTGAAGCCGGAGCAATAACTCTTGAGTCAAACATTCCTCCAAATCCCAAAGCAGGTACAATATGTTGGACGGGCACCGAATTTTTAGGATTTAATGGGGTACAATGGATTCTTTTAAACGAAAATGAGTCGGAGGCTTCAAAAGTTCCTATTAAAATTTGGAGCTATTTATTTCAATTTCCCATAACATTTTCACTCGTTCCCGAAAATGATGCCGATTTTTCTGCTGGAACAATAGAAGGGGCAGGTTTATCACTTGACTTTGAACATAGTTTAGATGATGTGCTTGCATATCTTACTTTTGATGAAGGGATAAGCGAATCAGGAGATATCTACATCAATAATGAAATAGATGGACATAATATAAGTATTATTCAACCATCTGATTTAAACGAATTTACTAAAATTACAATTGTCAAATTGGGTGATAATACCGATAGTGACAGTCAGCTTGTTATATCTGTTAATAATATTACACGGGCACAACAAGAAATGCTTGTTGATATTTTTAAGGCAGTAGAAATTGTTGAGCCATCTGTTCCTATTAAAATTGGGAGATACCAATTCCAGTTTCCTTTAGAGTTTTCACTTGTTCCAGGTCAAGGTCTCGACTCTTATGTCGGAAATATATATGATGAATCTGGCATTTCACTTAACTTCGATTATGGTCCTTATACCGGACCAAAATCAAATTTACCTGCTACCGAATATGTTGTAACTGAAGATGAAATAGAAGGGAATTTCAGACAGATTGTTAAGCCTTTTGATTCACAAAACAATATTACCAGAATTCACATGTATAGTTATAATGCTGCGTTAGAAGATCCGTATTTTCATTCAAAACTTACCCTTAGTGTTAAAAATATTACGACAGCTGAACAAGAAATGATTATTAATGTTTTTAATAATGTAGAAATTTTATATTAAACTTAGAACAGGTCTTTTTGATTGGTAGAATTTAATAACTTGATAATTTTCAATATATAAATTAAGGTTTCAGGCATACGATTATGCGCCTGAAACATTTTCATTTCCAGGCCAATCGGTTTGTTGGCATTTATCTTTTTTCGGCTTTTTCTACCAGTTGAAATTTGCCCTGCCAAACATGCATTTTTAAGCGTGTGTTGTGTTTTTTGTCAACATTGGGCAACCTCAATTTAACGGGTTTAAGCATTTGTACGGCTTCCTCAAACCAGTTATTCTCTTTGTTTGGCAATTTAAAAAAGTGGGCTATTTTTTACAAGTGATCAGAATTTCTTTTCACAACTTTAAATAACTTAAAATCCATTGAAATAACTAACTTAGCAAAGTAAAATTAGACTGATTAGATAGACCATTGAGCAAAATAAAAATAAAAAATTTCGGACCAATTAAAGATGGATTTGGAGACGAATGGATTGACATAAAAAAGGTTACTGTCTTTATTGGTAACCAAGGTAGTGGAAAAAGTACAGTAGCTAAATTGATTTCTACTTTTACTTGGCTTGAGAAAGCATTGATTAGAGATGATATAAAGAATTGGGATTTAGAAGAAGATGATGATTATTTTATAAAGTCAATTGCATTTCACAGGCTTCAAAATTATTTAGAGGATAATACTGAAATCGAATATATAGGAGCGACTTATAAACTGAAATTTTCTATTAATTCGGAAGCGAGTGAGCAAATATTTGAAGTAGAAAAATTAAATGGAGAACCTGTTAGACTTCCTAAAATAATGTATGTGCCTGCTGAAAGAAACTTTTTGAGTTCAATAGAAAATATTAACAAAGTATCGAATTTAATTGTTGGAAGTTTACAGACTTATTCAATTGAGTTTCGCAATGCACAATTGGCACATAAAGGAATATCTGTTGACTTGCCAATCAACAATACTAAAATAATATATAATAATAAAGATGATGAAAACTATTTAGTGTTTGATGAAAAACGTTTAAAACTGTCTGAAGCATCAAGTGGTTTTCACTCAATTGTGCCATTATATTGGGTAACAAAATATTTGAACAATTTTATAAATCAAGATGAGAATAAGTTACTTCAGTCGTTAAGTCCCGACCAAACCATTAGAAGAAATGAGGAACTAAAAAAGTTTAATATTTCAGAAATTTCTGAAGATGATATTAGAGCAGGTGAGCGATTAGTTAACAGAAAATATATTCCAAAATATCTCGTAAATATTGTTGAAGAGCCAGAGCAAAATCTATTCCCAACCTCTCAAAGATTATTGCTAAATAGTTTGTTAGCTTTCAACACAGGAAACAATAAATTAGTTATGACAACCCATAGCCCTTACTTAATCAATTATCTAACCTTGGCTGTAAAAGCAGATATGGTAAAAGATACAATTAAAGAAGATGAGGATGCTTTACAAAAACTAAATGAAATAGTTCCGCTCGAATCAACAATTAAGGCAGATGACTTAGCAATATATGAATTAAATGAAGAAGATGGCAGTATAAAGAAACTATCAGATTATAAAGGTTTGCCATCAGATGAAAACTATTTAAATAAGGGGCTGCAAGATTCTAACGAGTTATTCGCTCAACTACAAGAAATTGAAAAGGGATGGCGATAAATTTTTTTGAAGCCGAATGCATAACTCAAACTTCAAAAGAAGTTTTTGGCATTTATGATATTCCTCCTGCAACGCTTGATTTTGAAAATTCAGAAATGTGGATTGCCCGAATAGACAATTCAAATGAAGTTAAAATTACTTTTATAGCCATAGATAAATGCCTGGATATTCCTCGTACGGAGGGAAAGAGAAGTGAAGCTATGATGACATATGGAGATACTTTGGTATTTATTGAACTAAAAGGTGCAAACGCAGCAGGATGGGCGGGCAACGCAAGAGATCAGCTTGTAAACACTATAAAGCTTTTCAAAAGAGATGTTGGTTTGGAGGGATATATAAAGCTATATGCTCACATCGCCAATAAGCAAAGGCCAAACTTCTATGCTGGTGGAGCGGTTTTTTATGAACAATTTGAAGAAGAAACAGGCTTTATATTAAGAGTGAGTAAGGATATTAAAATTGAGTGAAAGATAAGTAGAAGCTTAATCTAAAAAGTGAGAAGCTTAACCTAAAAATGCAATTTTGGAATCACATATTACAGTTCTTATCTCAACAAAAAAAGTTGATGTTGCTTTATGTGTTAGATAGCAAAGGCAGCAGTCCTGGCAGGCAAGGTTTTAAAATGTTGATTTCAGAAGATGGCGAAATGTTTGGTTCTATTGGTGGGGGAATAATGGAACATAAACTGGTGGAACTGGCAAAATCAAAATTGTTAAATAATGATTTAAGTTTAATATTTAAACATCAAATTCATTCTAAGTCGGTAGCTAACAATCAATCGGGTATGATTTGCTCTGGTGAACAATCTATTGTAATCCTTCCAATTTCTGTGAAAGATATTCCGTTAATTGAACAGCTGGTTGACTGCTTACAAAAGGGGGAAAGTGGTACTTTGCTAATTTCTTCTAATGGACCTGAGTTTTTAAAAACTTCAAATACCAAACCTTACACTTTTCAGTTTTTGGATGATCGCAATTGGCAGTACAAAGAAAAGTTGGGATTTAAAAAATTTGCTTACATAATTGGTGGTGGACATGTTGGACAGGCTTTAACTAAAGTGTTGGTCGATTTAGAATTTCATTGCACGGTGATTGATGATCGACAGCAGTTACATACACTCAAAAATAATAGCTATGCACATCAAAAAATAGTTGTAGATTACGCTACGTTGAGCGACCAAGTAAGCGAAGGAACGGATGTGTTTATTTTTATTATGACTTTTGGCTACAGAACTGATTTAAAAGTATTGCAACAATTGATTGATAAAAAATTTGCGTTTAAAGGTATGATGGGCAGCAAAGAAAAAGTAAAGCAGTTGATGGAGGAGATGAAAAGTTTAGGTTATTCCAAAGAGCAGTTGTCAACTGTTTGTAGCCCAATTGGTTTGGAAATTAAAAGCAGAACACCACAAGAAATTGCTATTAGTATTGCCGCTCAACTTATTCAGTTGGCCAATAAAAATTTGCCTTAAAAATTTACCATAAAGAATGATATATTTGAGTTAATTTTAAACGGCGGAGCGAGCTTTGAAGTGTAGCCCCGTTTTCTATGGTTTATCCAAATATATTTTAATTTTTTTTCCGTAAATAGTGTCTGGCAGAAAACCACTTAATTTTTCACAACCAACAATCATAATTAAAAATTTTCATCTTTTAGCTGAATTATTCTGCTAATAATAGCTTAGCAATCGGTGTTATATCAAAATTTGAGTGCATTAACAAGCCATTATTTAGTGTTTTCATAATTTTAAGCATAGTTATCCCTTCTATTGATTTGAAATAGCGTTTATCCTTCGGTTTTGTTTTACAATAAAGCGCCCAACAGCGTTAAATTATAAGAGAGCACTCCTAAAGCAACGTATCTTTTAAAATGAGCTAAGCTTTTGTCTGGACATTTATCTAAACCGTGATGCTCCAAACTATTGATGTTGGTCTCAATGGCACTATGTTTACGTCTGCCTGCTTTAAAATCCGCTTCACTTTCTATTTGCTTTTCTACTGCATTGCGTTTACCTTTTTTGGGCAAAATTACGACATCAAAAATCTTTTCTACTGCTACTTTATTGGGTTTTGAATAATAACCAGTATCAAAACTAATTTGCGACAAATGATAACCAGCCGACTGGCTAAATTTTGAATCTATGGCTTTGGCTGTTGGTAAGGTCATATTTACATCTACCTGCTTTACCATCACCTGGTGGTGTAAGATAAAATGATGTTGACAGGTGGCCACATTTACATTTAAACCCAGTTCTACCAAACCACCTGCTTTGCCTTTGTACAACCATTCGGTATAAGTTTCAAATATCGAAAACATTTTATCGACGTGCGGTATTTGCTCATCATTTATAATTCTGCGCCTTACCAAATCTATGTGTTTGTTTAGCAATTTCCAGTAATGGTATAATGTTTCTACCTTTATTTGGTGTCTTATATCGCTGGCTGCGTAAGCCATCAAATAGGGCTGAGCAGCCCGTAGTTTGGCTACTAAGCTATCTGCTAAGTCAATATAATTGGTACAATTGGTTTTTAAACGCACTTTATAATTAGTGCCTTTTTTACGATGTATTTCTGAAGTCTGACGGTAAGCATTATGTATTTTTTTACGAATACTGCTATGCTCCCGAAAACCAGAAATACGGCTATCGGCTACTATGCTGGCAATGCTGTCTAAGGTTTTTCTAACGCAATCCCACAACAAATTAATATCGGTTGGAAAGTGAACATTACTCAACACCACAAAACTATCTACCTTCGTATTTAAAGCATAGTCAACCTCTGGTGCTATTAGCCCTGCCGCTACTTGTTTTTTTTATGATCTGATGTCCTGCCTTCACTACTATTTCGCTTATTTCCATCAAACAAGCTTCATCTAACAAAGCTACATTATCTTTTAAAGTTTGCAGCTGGTAAACTAATGATGGGTTAAAATCACCTACATCCTCAAATCCGCATACTAATAATTTTGTTTTTCCACTTTATTAGCATTTCCACTATTCCGCAAGCTGATATGGCAGTCGGAATTGCTCTTATATATTTTTATTTTGACTATTAATTGAGTTGATTTA
>Ga0209187_1002113_pt1 | contig 19947 bp, 15 predicted proteins | sample BantaG_FD_187430 | JGI IMG/M metagenome (GOLD analysis project Ga0209187, IMG submission 187430) | Marine algal microbial communities from Bantry Bay, Ireland - BantryBay_4 metaG (SPAdes) (version 2) | ecosystem: Host-associated > Algae > Red algae > Unclassified | place: Bantry Bay, Ireland...
ACAACCTTGTAGATAAGAGCATATTTGTGAATGATAAAAGAAAATACAGGACATGACGTATGACCATACAGAAGTGTGGAACAAATGCCTGAATATTGTACGGCGAGAATTAACTCAAGAAGCTTTTAAAGCCTGGTTTGGCCCTACTAAAGCTGTAAGGTTGACATCAGAAGCATTGACTATTCAAGTACCAAACAAGTTCGTCTATGAATGGATAGAAGAGAACTATGTTAGTGTACTCAGAAAAGCGCTGAAAGCAACCATAGGAGATAATGCAAGGCTAGAATATCAGATACTTGTTGACAACCATAGGAGAATCGGAAAGAATACGAGTCTCGCTGGAAATGGGGATTTTCCAAAGAAATTTTCTACTGACCAGATTAAGAATCCATTTGTGATTCCTGGTATCAAGAGAATGAAAATCGATCCTCAATTAAACCCAAATTATAACTTTGACACATATATTATAGGAGATTGTAATCGGTTAGCTGCAACTGCTGGTAAAGCTATTGCAGGAAACCCAGGAGGAACTGCCTTTAATCCATTGTTTATTTATGGTGATGTTGGATTAGGTAAAACGCATTTAGCGAATGCTATTGGCGCAGAAGTTCTAACTCAGGATTCTGAGAAACAAGTCATATATGTAACAGTTGAGAGATTTACCAATCAAGTAGTACAAGCTATTAAAAATAACGCGGTTAATGATTTTATGAACTTCTACCAGATGGTGGATACTCTAATAGTTGATGATATTCACTTCCTTTCAGGTAGAGCAAAAACGCAAGAAGTATTTTTTAATATATTTAGTCAATTACATCACAACGGAAAGCAAATTATATTAACCTCTGATAGACCTCCGAAAGACATAGAAGGCGTAGAAGATAGATTAATAAGTAGATTTAAATGGGGATTAGCTGCAGATCTTACAATTCCAGACTATAAGACAAGGAGAGAAATTTTGTCTGTCAAAATGGCTAAAGAAGGATTAGAACTTTCTGAAGAAATACAAGAGTATATCTGTTTTAATATAAAAAATAATATTCGAGAGATTGAAGGAGTAATTATAACGCTAGTGGCACAATCTACTCTGAATAAAAAAGAAATAGATCTACAACTAGCAAAAGATGTAGTTAATCAATTTATCAGCCAAGACAATAAAGAGATTACAGTAGAAAATATCAAACTTCTTGTAGCTGAATACTTCAAAGTACCTGTAGAAAAGCTTCATAGTAAAACAAGAAAGAGAAACATAGTAATCGCAAGACAGTTGTCTATGTACCTAGCAAAGAATTTCACAACCAATACTCTAAAAGACATTGGAGCCAACTTCGGAGGAAGAGATCATACGACTGTTCTCTATTCTGTGAAAGCAGTGCAAGACCTTATGGATACTGATATAGTATTTAAGGATAAAGTGATAGAACTGGAAAAACAAGTTCAGCTAAATCTACACTAGAATATATCAAAACTAACTAACGCCTAAGAAATATAGAGAGCCGCATTTTTGTGGCTCTTTTTTTTCATGTTGAGTGAAAGTTCAATTCTATTTTTAGAATCCATAGGTCTTTTTATGTGATAGAAACTCAAATTCTTCTTCTAGATTCATAACGGAACATTAAAAAAAAATCATCACTTTTGAATGGTTCATGACATTATATAGGATAATTAAAGAAGACTAGTATCAATTTAGCTTTCTTCGTGGTTTAAAATATTTAGGGATTATGAAATTTTCAACTTTGCTATTTAGTATCTGTTTTCTATTTTTGGGTTCATGTAAAGAACAGAAAGCTAAAAATATAAATGCATCTGAATCGGTCCAAGTTACTATTGAGTCTAATCATGCATCGTATGTAACTGATATTGAGTTTGCTCATGAAAAAGATAAAGTGTATAAAAATGAAATGATCTGTTTCAATTTAGATATGACTTTTGGAAAGAGCAAAAGCCTTATGAAGATATTTACAACTCCTAATTCTTCAGCAATTAGGGTCGATAAGCAAAACGGTATATCGACAATTTTATTAAATGGTAAAACATATACAAATGCTGAAAAATCAGATTGGGAAAAAGAAAAAGCTGGAATATACACATTTCAATATTTCTTCATGGCACCTTATAAATTAAGTGATCCTGGCACAGTTTGGGAGAAAAAATCACCTATGAAATTTGACGACGTATGGTTAAATAGCGCCAAGTTAACTTTCGAAGAAGAGACAGGTGATTCCCCTAATGATTGGTACATGGTACACTCTAACCCGGAATCGAACCTGGTGGAGCATATAGGATATATTGTTACAGGAGGAGGCACATCAATAGAAGAAGCAGAAAAGCATGCTCACGCCATCTCATATCAAGATTATAGGCAAGTGGATGGAATTCCAATGGCATACAAATGGATATTTTCCGACTATAATCAAAAGACAGGACTCGGAAAACAAATAGGTGAGGGGATACTTAGAAATATCGACTTTATGGATCTTCGAGACGAATTTTCTATTGCATTGACAGATGAGTATAGCTTGATAAATTGATTTTTCTTGACGCCCTATTGGACCTTGTATTAGACAATCCTATTTAGCCAAAATTATTTTCATATATTCATTTTTCAAACTACAAGCTAATGAATATATCAAATCTCGATTGGATCATTATAATTCTATTCATGGTGGTGACACTAGCGATAGCGCTATGGTCCGCAAAACAATCTGGTAAAAGTGCCAAGGAATACTTCTTGTCAGGAAATAATATGCCGTGGTGGATGCTTGGAGTGTCTATGGTGGCAACTACATTTTCTGCGGATACGCCAAATCTTGTTACTGACATAGTGAGAGGTGACGGAATATCTGGCAACTGGGTTTGGTGGGCATTTTTGCTTACTGGAATGCTGACTGTATTCGTCTACGCAAGGCTTTGGAGAAGAGCGGGAATAGTTACCGACTTAGAATTTTATGAATTACGATACAGTGGTAAGTCTGCTTCCTTTCTAAGAGGTTTTAGAGCTATATATCTTGGTGTTTTTTTTAATGTTATGATAATGGCAAGCGTATTACTTGCTGGAATAAAGATAGGAGGAGTTATGCTTGGTTTATCGGCATTGCAGACTGTTGGTTTGGTGTCTGTTGTGACAGTATTTTATTCTGCAGTAGGTGGATTAAGAGGTGTTATATTAACGGATGTTTTTCAGTTTGTTTTAAGCATGATTGGGATGGTTGTCGCTGCAGTGTTTATAGTGCAGTTGCCAGGTGTTGATGGTTTGGAAAGTATGATCTCACATCCAAATGTTGCTGGAAAATTAAATTTCATTCCAGATTTCAATGACATGGACTTATTAGTTCCGTTATTTTTGATTCCACTTGCTGTGCAATGGTGGAGTACTTGGTATCCTGGAGCTGAGCCTGGAGGTGGTGGATACATAGCACAGCGTATGTTGTCTGCCAAAGAAGAAAAAGATGCAGTGAAAGCAACTTTATTATTTAATATTGCTCACTATGCTTTGAGACCTTGGCCTTGGATTTTAATCGCTTTAGCTTCACTTATTGTCTATCCTGACCTTGACTCAATTGCTCAAGCTTTCCCCAATATAGAAGCAGATAAAATAGGAAACGATCTTGCTTTTCCTGCAATGCTAACGATGCTACCATCAGGACTTGTTGGATTATTACTTGCCGCATTAATTGCCGCATTAATGTCAACTATTAGTACACATTTAAACTGGGGATCTTCTTATATCGTAAATGATTTCTATGCCAGATTTATGGATAGAAAAGCTTCAGAAAATTCCAAGGTCCTTTTTGGTAGACTTAGTACTGTTGTTTTGATGGTGCTAGCAGCTATAGTGGCTTTATATTTACAAAATGCAAAACAAGCATTTGACATACTTTTACAAATTGGTGCAGGGACAGGACTTTTATTTATTCTTAGATGGTTCTGGTGGAGAATTAATGCTTACAGTGAGATTGTGGCCATGGTAGTCTCATTTGCGGTTGCGTTTTATTTTGAGAGAATGTATGATGGAGACTTACAAAATTATGAGAAGATGTGTGTAGGTGTACTTTTGACCACTATTGCATGGATTATAGCAACATACATTACTCCTGCGACAGAGCAGGGAACATTGGAACGTTTTTATACTAAAATTCAACCTAAAGGAAATGGATGGAATCCTGTAATAGCAACACTCTCCCTTCAGCAAAAAGAAGAAATAAGACGAAATGGAGATCCTGGATTGACGACTCAAATATTAATGATGCTATTAGGTTGTGCAGTCGTTTACACTGCATTGTTCGGATCTGGATGGTTACTACTAGGTAATCCTGTGATTGGTGCTATTACTTTAGTGGTGTCCATAGGACTTGCATATGTCTTATTCAAAATGGCATTCCAATCAGATAAAGCAGCGCAGTCACGCATTTAATCATTTAATCATTTAATCATTCAATCATTCAATCATTCAAAATTCAATCATTAATAAATGAAAGTAGCCGTAATAGGAGGTGGAGCAGCTGGTTTTTTTGCTGCATTATCAGTTAAGGAACATCACCCTGAAGCAATCGTTACTATATATGAAAAGTCAAAAAACTTATTATCAAAGGTGAAAATTTCCGGCGGTGGAAGATGCAATGTAACGAATGGTGAAACAGATATTAAGGAACTCGCTAAAGCTTATCCGCGCGGGGAAAAGAAACTGAGGAAAGCCTTCTATGAGTTTAATACAAAGCATACCATGGATTGGTTTGAAAGCAGAGGAGTTGACCTTGTTACTCAAGATGATGGTTGCGTATTTCCCGTGTCTCAAGATTCGCAGACCATAATTGATTGTTTCCTTTCGGAAAGTCGAAGATTAGGTGTAACAATTAAGGTTAGTAGCGGTGTAAAAGCCATCAATCCTTCAGAAGATAATATAGAATTAGATTTTGGGGATTGGAAAAAAAACTTTGATAAAGCAATTGTTGCTACAGGAGGAACACCCATGAGAAAAGGAATGAAATGGTTGGAAGACATAAATTTAAAAATTGAAGACCCAGTCCCTTCTTTGTTTACTTTCAATATGCCTGATGAGAATATCACAGAACTTATGGGGATAGTTGTAAAAAAAGCACTTACGAATATACAAGGAACAAAGCTCAAGGGAGATGGTCCATTATTGATCACACATTGGGGAATGAGTGGGCCTGCCATTTTGAAGTTATCCGCTTTTGGAGCTCGAGTATTAAGTGAAACTAATTATCAATTTACAGTTCAGGTCAATTGGGTAAATGAAGTGAATAATGAAAAAGTAGCGGTTGTTATCAGAGAAATAATAAATTCGGAATCCAATAAGTTGCTGGCTAACTATAGACCGTACTTATTACCTGAAAGGCTTTGGCACTTTTTGATAGATAGAAGTGGTCTGTCTGCACGTGCCAAGTGGAATGAAATCGGAAAAAAAGGAGTCAATCGCCTTATTAATATCCTAACCAATGATGTATATCAAGTCAAAGGGAAGACCACTTTCAAAGAGGAATTTGTCACTTGTGGAGGTATTAGCTTAGAGTCTATTGATTTTAAAAACATGGCAAGCAGAGAATATCCCAACCTTTATTTTGCAGGCGAATTGACTGATGTTGATGGCATCACTGGTGGATACAATTTTCAATCAGCATGGACAACGGGTTATATAGCAGGAAGGTTAGGGTAGAACGCCCTTTTTATTCGGCATTACTCTTCTATATCTTGAATCTTCATTACCCAATCTATCGGAATGTCAGATTTTCTAAGATTTACAAAGTCATATGCCATAACTGTATTGTAGATGATAGCACATAGTTTTTCGTATTTTTCACTGAAAATTTTAATTTCGAATATCAATCTGTCTTCCTGGATTTCAGATACACGGCATCCAATTTTTACTGTGTCAGGAAAGGTTATTGGGAATATATATCTACAATCTTGACGAGCCAATATAGGACCTAAACTTATATTATTGAGATCGCCCGTGATATTTTTTATTAGGTATTCTATTCTTGCCATTTCGCCCCATTGGAGGTAGATTACATTGTTTACATGCTTGAATGCATCCATGTCTGCCCATCTAACTGGGATATCTAATTTAATAGGAAATTTGCTTAGTTGTTTCATTGTTGATGTTTAATAAATCAAATGTATGGTATTCTAAATAAAAAAGATAACCCCAATCAAATAGTGTTTAAAACATTTTCCACAAAATCTAGATTAATATTTAGTTATCAACATCAAAAGCGTTGAGTCGATTCAATCGATTTAGTGATGCAAGCAGAAAGCTCTTCTGAAGATCTATAGTTTACTTCTTTCACAAAAGTGCAATTTGTTATACACACAATCAAATTTAGAATTGCTTCAATTAGGTTTTGCTATTTACTTTAGGATAAATACCTACTTAAAGCCAGTATTTTCTTGATGAATTTCTTAGGTAGTGATTTCAGATCAGATTCAATCCGTCTATTTAAAAACTACTATTATACTAAGAAATATCAATAAAATGAAGTCCCTTTCAGAAGCTTCAATTAATATTATATACCAGGCACAATTATATCACAAACTTATACCCAACTCCTCTCACCGAATGAAAAAACACTGGATGTCTAGGATCTACTTCAAAATATTTTCTAAAGTTTAATATAAAGTTATCAATTGTACGTGTAGATGGATATACATCATAGCCCCATACGTTTTGAAGAATTTCTTTACGTGATACAACTTCATTCTTTCTCTCAATGAGCATTTTTAATAATAAAACTTCTTTTTGTGTAAGTCGGAATTTTCCTTTAGTACCATCAGCTTCATAAGTAATGAAGTTTACTTTGTTATCTCCAAATTCATAGTATTCTAGATCACTAACTGATTCTTCACTACTTCTTTTGAGTAGATTACTAACTCTCAATAAAAGCTCTTCTAGATTAAATGGCTTAGTCATATAATCATCTGCACCATACTTAAGTCCACTGATCCTATCATGACTTGTATCTTTAGCAGATACTATGATGATTCCAACTTTCGTATTATTCAATCTTACTTTTTGGCAAATTTGAAAACCATCCACTTCTGGCAACATTACATCTAAAATCATAAGATCAAAATGTTGACCTTCGATAATATCAATGGCTTTTCTACCATTATCAACAGATACTACCTCATATCCTTCCAATTCGAGGTTCATTTTGATGAGTTTCCGTATTTGATCTTCGTCTTCTACCAATAATATTCTCATAATCTAAATTTCAGTTTATCTAAGGAATGTTTGATTCATTTATAAATAAATTCCTCGCAACACATTGATTGCTCAATATACTACATTGTGATGGTGATTTTTGTTCCTGATCTATCATTATTATTGACCACTATATTTCCATTGTGGGCATGCACGATTTGTTTAACTATATACAAACCTAGTCCTGTTCCTTTAGAAGCTCTTGTATCCTCACTTCCAATCCTGTAGAATTGATCAAATATTTTCTCCCTTTCTTCTTTTGGAATTCCAATTCCTAGATCAGAAACTTCTATTATTACTTGATTGCCAGACCTTCTCAGATCAACCGTTATTTCTTTTTTAGAAGGGCTATATTTAAGTGCATTTTCTAATAAGTTTTTAATGACAGAAACCATACTTTCTTGATCAATATCATGTATTATTTCCGATTCAATATTCTTAATCAAAACTGCTTCTGAGTGCAGATTTTGAAAACGATCAACACTTGTAGATATCAGCTCAGAGATATTTACCCTTTCAAAGTTAAATGGGTAAGCTTTATCTAATCTAGTACTTATTAATATCTTATTAAATAGCTCTTCAAGCCGAGTACTTTCCTTTAATCCATCAGCACTCAATTCTTTAATTTTATCGTTTGGAAGATCTCTTTTTATGAAAGTACTCCAAATTAAGTTGATAGAGGCTAGGGGAGACTTGAGTTCGTGCGTTATTGAAAGTAAAAAGTTCTTTTGTTTTTCAGCTGCAGAGAGTTCCCTTACATAGGCTCTATTTATGAAGTAGATTCCCATGATTAGTGTAATCCCGAAAACTACTGCTTCACCAAAAATCATATACATCTGTCTTTCATAATATGATTTCAATTCTTGAAACTCCGGCATAGTTGTCACATCAACATTAGTAACTCCAGCTTTATTCATAAAAGTCTCCTTCAATAAATCTGATTTCAAAACAAAGACCTCGGTATTTTTTCTATGCAATAGAATTGCCCACCAGAGAAGGGCCATGAGCATATAGCCTATAACTAAGAAAGAAAGAATTCTAAGACTTTTTTTGTTTTTCATATTTATGAACTAGGCAAAAGCTAAGTCAATTGCTTCACAGATTTTAGTTGTGGCTTCATCTAAGTCAGCTTCTGAATGAGCCGCAGATATAAAACCTACTTCGTAACCACTTGGGCCTAAGTACACATTATTCTCTAAGAGATAATGATGCATTTTTTTGAAGATTTCCATACTGTCTGGATCTATTTGATCCGCACTTATTATTCTTTTATCTGAAAAAGCAAACCAAAAAATACTTCCAATATGAACCATATGCATCCTATGACCTTTTGAGTCAATATGAGCTTGTAATCTTTCACAGAATTTTTTAGTTTTTTCGGCCATACTTTCATAGAATCCAGGTTCAAGTAATTGCTTTATCACAGCGATTCCAGCGGCCATTGCAACAGGATTTGCCGATAATGTCCCCGCCTGATATACAGGACCATCTGGTGCGACATGACTCATTATTTCTGCCCGACCTCCGTAGGCACCTACTGGCATTCCACCACCTACGATTTTTCCAAAAGTAATAATGTCAGGTTCTATCGTGTAATATCCTGATGCACCTTCGAATCCAACTCTGAACCCAGATATCACCTCATCGAAAATTAATAATACTCCATGCATATCACATAAAGTTCTCAACCAAACTAGGTAGTTTTGATCCTGCAATAAAAGACCATTGTTAGCGGGAATAGGCTCAATAATTACAGCTGCGATATTGTCAGATTCTGTTTCTAATAATTTTTGAAATCCTTCTAAATCATTTAATGAAAGAACTAAAGTTTCTTCTATAAAACTTTTTGGAATTCCAGCCGAAGTACTTTCTCCAAACGTGGCTAATCCAGATCCGGCCTTGACTAGAAGAGAATCTACGTGTCCATGATAGCATCCTTCAAATTTTACAATTTTATCTTTGCCAGTGTATCCTCTTGCTAATCTGATAGCAGACATTACAGCCTCAGTCCCTGAACTTACGAATCTTATTTTTTCTAGAAATCTGTGATTCTCAACAATCAATTTGCCTATTTCATTCCCGAGCTTGGTGGGCGTTCCAAACGATGTTCCTTTTGCTACAGTTTCCGTAATAGCATTTCGTATTCCATCATTGTTATGACCCATGATTAGAGGACCCCAAGAGCAGCAAAAATCTAAATATGTATTGTCATCTTCATCCGTGAATCTACTTCCATTTCCTTCTTTGATAAATAATGGAGGACCAGAGACAGATTTAAATGCTCTTACTGGAGAATTAACTCCACCTGGAAATAATGTTTTTGCTTCATCAAATAATGCTTGGGAATTATCTCTTTTCATTTTTATTTATTTTTCAATATTTTGATATCGGTGATTGTCAATTTCTCTAATCGCTATTTATGTTAAAGGTAATAGATATGTGATTCACAAATTACTTATCTATTCTTATGTAGACTTAATTGTATGCAAATTTACATACTCGCAGTTATAATGAGGTCACATATCTGTAAAATCGAAATCTTTATACTTTTGTTCCATGATTTTGTGCTTGGGCATTATTATTGTCTTAGCAGATAAAGTTGATAAATATTGAGTAAATAATTTTAAGTAATGTAAATCTTATTATCTTCGCCGTTGGTCGAATGCCATATATGAAAATAGACATTCCATACTATATTAGACAAGTCCTGAGAGAACAAAGAAAGGTGTACGTACCTGAGGTAGGTACATTTAATCTGTCGCAGGTTCCTGCACGTATTTCTGATGATAAATCAAGAATACATCCTCCTACCTTGGATATTAGGTTTGATGATGGTGTATCTAACGACAATTCTCTAAAAAGATACATTCAAGACACAGACAAATTTTCAAATAAGAAGATCAATTCTGCGATCTCCGATTACTCTCAATTGGTATACAACAACCTTATCAACACTAAGATTAATGAGATTGAAGGTCTTGGCTCTCTAGTGAGAAATGAAGAATTAGATAAAGTAACATTCGAACCTACACTCAATTTATTTACCAAAGAATATAAGAATTTTAAGTCCTTACCTATACATCCAGTTGATAGAATAAAAGAAGAAACAGCTGTAGATCATGTTGTTAATACTCACGATCAAGTTGTCCGAGCTGAAAGCAAATACAGATGGCTAACACCTATTATTGCAGGTATATTAATCGCTGCAATGGTTATATTTTTTAAAAAATGCTCTGAAAAAGATTCTATGCTGTACTACAATCCAGATGAATCTTCTGAAGATATTAAAGAAAATGGTACGAATGGTGCGGTTGATACCTTTTTTGACGAATCGAACTCTAATTCAGATGTTTCTCTAGATGCAAAATACAAAGAGGTAAATGAAATGTTAGATGGTACCCAGGGAATTGATGAAAATGAAGATTCCGAATCTAAACTTGATGAAGAACTTGATGAATTAATAGATAACAGTAATCTAAATAGAGATGAAATTGCTGATGTCCAGATTAAATCAATCGAAGAGAAAGAACCTCAAATATCAGCTATAGTAGAGGAAGTAGATGAAGAACCGAAGAGTAAATATGAAGCCATTATTCCTAAATCAGGGAATTGCATCATTATACTAGCTTCATTAAAAAAAGCAAGTAACATCACAAGAATGATTAGCTTGATCGAAAGAGATGGAAAAAAAGCTTATACAAGCCAATATAAAGGGAAAACTAGAGTTGGTTTTATTTTTGATTGCACAGATAAAGATTTAGATGTCTATCTTACAGACATTAGAAAACGTCTTTCTTCTAAAGCATGGTATTTAGATCCAACAATTGCGATACCGTACAAATAATCTTTAATTAATTTACATCTTCTCCAATCTTCAAAGACATGATTAGAACTAAAATTGCAGGGATAGGAAAGTATCTTCCAGAGCAAGTTGTTACTAATGACGACTTAACAAAATGCATGGACACTTCAGATGAATGGATCCAAGAAAGAACTGGAATAAAAGAAAGAAGATATGCTGAAAAACACCATGAGACAACCACTACCATGGGCGCAGCAGCTGCACGACAAGCAATTGAACGCGCTGGAATTACGAAAGAAGAAATCGATTTTATCGTATTTGCAACTATAAGTGCGGATTATTATTTTCCTGGTTGCGGAGTTCTTGTTCAAAGGGAATTAGGTATTGCAAATGGTGCTGTTGGGGCACTTGATATTAGAAATCAATGCTCTGGTTTTGTATACGGTCTAGAAGTGGTAGATCAATTTATCAAAGCTGGAAAATATAAAAATATCCTATTTGTGTGTGCAGAAATGCATTCAATGGGAATGGACTTTCGAACTGAAGGCAGAGATGTGTCAGTTATATTTGGGGATGGCGCTGCGGCACTTGTACTACAACCAACAGAAGATGAGAATAGTGGGATATTGACCACACATGTGCATAGTGATGGAACGTATGCTGAAGAATTATCATTACTGAACCCAGGATCACATGGAGGATATCATGTAGGGACAGAGCAGTTTGGGTATCCAGATACTGATAAGTTTGGAGGAGTATTTGTCACACAAAAGATGATTGACGACTATATGTTATCGCCATATATGAATGGTAAGCTGGTTTTTAAACATGCAGTAACTAAGTTTCCAGAAGTTATTCAAGAAGCATTAGATTTCACAGGCCTTACTACTGATGATATCGATATGTTTATCCCACATCAAGCAAATCTTAGAATTAGCCAATTTGTTCAGAAACGATTAGGTCTTCCAGATGAAAAAGTGTTCAATAATATCCAAAAATATGGGAATACAACCGCTGCATCCATTCCAATTGCTATGTGTGAAGCGTGGGAAGAAGGAAAAATTAAAGATGGAGATTTGGTTTGCGTAGCTGCCTTTGGCAGCGGTTTTACTTGGGGCAGTGGGTTGCTAAGATGGTAGTTGGGTTTGCAGCTATCGTGTTACATTCGTTAGATTTATTGTCTTCATTCATACTCTGATTAGCATATAATTAAAGACTTAAACAAAAAATGCTCCGAACTATTTCGGAGCAAAAACGAATTATTTATAAAAAATAACCAAAACTTACACATTACAAATATAAAACATATTATCGTAAAAAGCAATATGTATTTTATTAAATATCAATAAATAGTGATATTTTGTTTTCTTGAGCAAAAAAAATTTACCAAATTTGAAATTAATTTAATTAGGAAACGAGCTGATTATCAGAAATAATTATTATAATTTTCTAGTTGTAAGTATGAACATTTTGGGAAATGTATTTTACTAATTGATTGAAGATAAACGGAAAACAAAAATGAAAACGCTATATATTGTAAGACACGCAAAGTCTTCTTGGGCAGATATGACAATGCAGGATATTGATAGACCACTTAACAAACGAGGTAAAAAAGATGCTCCTTTTATAAGTTCTAAATGTGTAGAGCTTGAATACATCCCAGAGTTAATCATTACGAGTAACGCAAAGCGCGCGCAAGAAACTGCTGATTACTTTATTAGAAAGTTTGATTTAAGCGATTCTCAAACGCAGGTTAATGGAAAATTGTATCATGCACCGGAAGATACTTATTTTGAAGAAGCACAATTAATAGATGATAATGTAGCATCGGTTATGATGTTTGGTCATAATCCTGGAATTACTTATCTGGCAAATAATATTAGTAAAGAATATGTAGACAATGTTCCTACTTGTGGCGTTCTAATAATTGAAAGTACAGCAATTAAATGGGCTGAAGTAGAACCCACCAATTGTAAGTTGACTAATTTTATATATCCAAAATTATTTTGATGCGGATTTTTATTTTCTTGTTTATTATATTGACAGGCACTGCATGTTCTTCCAAAACAAAAGTGGAAACTGATTTACCGCTGCCAGAGGAAAAAATAATTGATATTTTAATTGATATGCACTACGCTGGGGAAGCATCTAGAATAACAAGAAACATCAATCATGATAGTTTGCTTAGTGTCTATACTAAACAAATTCTAGAAATTCAAAAAATAGATAGCATTCAATTAGAAGAGTTAATGACTTTTTTAGAATCTAATTTAGAAACATTCTACAGCTTAGAACAAAAAGTTCATTTAAAAATTAAGGAACTAAAAGAAGATTAAGAGAATTAATACAATGGTAACTTAATCATAACCTTGATGATTTATAATAGTAGATTCGGTATGGTATATTTACGAAATACTAATAGATAATAATGAATACAGATATCAGAGTACTTGTAGTGGATGATGAAGAAGATATAGTTGAGTTTTTAAGCTATAACTTAAAGAAAGAAGGATACGATGTGGAAGTTGCTTACAATGGTTTGGATGCTATAAATTTAGCGAAATCGTTTAATCCTCATCTAATTGTTTTGGATATTATGATGCCTGAGCATGATGGTATTGAAGTATGTAATATTCTCAGAGAAGAAGATCAATTTTCAAAAACAATCATAGCTTTTCTTACGGCAAGAAACGATTCATTTACGCAAGTAACAGCGCTGGAGTCAGGTGGAGATGATTTTATTAATAAGCCTATAAAACCAAATGTATTTAAATCTCGAATCAAAGCTTTATTGAGAAGGCATCCTGATTTGGCTAAGTCTTCAGATAATGCGACCAAAGTATTTGGATCAATAGAAGTTAATTTTGAGCATTATAAATTGACCAAAAATGGAGTGACAATTAATTTAGCTAAAAAAGAATTTGACTTATTTGCCTTGTTGGCCTCTAAACCTGGAAAGGTATTTAAAAGGGCAGAAATAATGAACAAAGTTTGGGGTAGTGAAGTCATAGTAGGGGATAGAACAATTGATGTCCATATTAGAAAGCTTCGAGAAAAACTTGGTAGTCATTACATCCATACTTTAAAAGGAGTTGGATATAAATTTGAACAATAATTTTCATTTGCCGAATCAATATTTTGTGTTTAATCAATTATCCATAAAGAAACTTTCAATTGCGATTACATTAATCTGTGGGGTGTTTATAGTTTCATTAGTCGGATTTATATACATATCACAGAACCTTGAGTATAGCACTGTAACTCTTTTAATAGCTGTATTTGTTGGTCTTGTTATTTTATACTTTTTAATTCTTTTGCTCCTTGATAAATATGTCTACAACAGGCTAAAGGTGATCTATAAATTTATCCACAAGTCAAAATCAAAGAATACTAAAAAAGATATTCAAAAAGATGTTTTTACTATTGATAGTGTTAATAGTGATGTATTAAAGTGGGCTTCAGAAACTGAAGAGAGAATAGAGTCACTGCAAACTTTGGCAGAATATAGGAAGAATTTTGTTGGTAATGTATCTCATGAATTAAAGACTCCAATTTTTTCATTGCAAGGATATTTGCATACGCTGCTAGATGGAGGGATTTATGATGAGTCTATTAATCTGAAATATATAAAAAGTGCTGCGGAGAATGCAGATCGATTACAACATATAGTTGAAGACCTTGAATCCATCGGTGAAATAGAATCTGGACGAATGGAGCTTGAGATCGAAGAGTTTAATATTTATGATTTGATTAGAGGAGTCTTTTTGGATCAAAAAAGAATGGCTAAAAAGCAACAAATACAATTAAAATTAGGAACCAACGGAGATTTTCCATTAATGGTGAAAGGGGACGTAGAAGCTGTGAGGCAGATTCTAAATAATTTGGTGACCAACACTTTAAAATATGGAGAAGAGGGAGGAACAACAGTTATCTCTACTTTTGATGCTCATAAAAATATACTGATAGAGATTTCTGATGATGGAATTGGTATCGAGGAAAAGCATCTAGAACATCTCTTTGATAGATTCTATAGGGTTGATTCTAGTCGAAGTAGAAGAAAAGGAGGCTCAGGCCTTGGCTTATCGATCGTAAAACATCTTGTCGAAGCTCATAATCAAACCATCAATGTACGAAGCACTTTAGGCGAAGGTTCTACATTTGGATTTACACTCAAGAAGGCATAAAAATAAGTTAGAAAAGGAACCTTGTAGATTTCATAACAAACCTCGGAGGTTTTTAAATCCTCCAAGATCTTCGTGTTTCTATTCGTAAATATTCAAAGCCTCTCGAAAAGTATTCGAATGAGCATCCACTATATCAGATATCTTAGGACTATAACCGCCACCCATACTTACAGCGACAGGTATATTATTTGACTTACAAATTTGAAAAACATATCTATCTCTTTCTTTGCACCCTTGTTTCGAAACTGAAAGCCTTCCCAACTTATCACTTTCTATAATATCTACGCCAGACAAATAGAAGATCATATCGGGTTCTACTTGCTCAATCAATTTAGGTAACGTCTTCTTTAATTCAGATAAAAATAAGCCATCTTCTGTTCTGTCTGGCAGTCCAATATCAAGATTAGAAATTTCTTTGCGAGTAGGGTAGTTGCGTGCTCCATGCATGCTGAAAGTAAAAACTCTATCATCGTTTTCGAAAATCTTAGCTGTGCCATTGCCTTGGTGTACATCTAAGTCGACAACCAGAATTTTTTTTGATACACCTTCATTAAGTAATATGTTTGAACTTATTGCAATGTCGTTGTAAATACAGAATCCTTCTCCTCTATCCGCAAAACTATGATGGGTTCCTCCAGCAATATTCATTGCACACCCATTTTCTATTGCATACTTGGCACATTGGAGAGTGCCATTGGCTATATATTTGCCTCGGTCTATAAGTGATTTGGCTACTGGAAACCCAATGTTTCTAACCTCCTTTTTATCTAAAGTGAGATTATTTAATTTGTCTAGGTATTCTGATGTATGCGTTAACAGTATCTGTTCATCTGTTAACTTATCTGGATGAAAAAAATGGTCATCAGTAACAGAACCCTCATATAGTAATTGTTCAGGGATCAATTCATACTTGATCATTGGAAACCTATGACCATCTGGTAATTTATACTTGTAGATAGGAGAATATGCTATTTTTATCATTACTATCTTACTACGGTCACATCACCATATAATGAGATAACTTTATCTAGTTCTAGCACCTGAATTCTATACACATATACTCCAGGAGCAACATCCTTGTTATTCCATGTCCCATTCCAACCAGATTGAATTATATCATCACCGACAGAGATAAATACTCTATTACCCCACCTGTCGTAAATTTCCATACTCTGAGGTACACCTATAGCTCCATCAGTTATTGTTAAAAAGAAATTATCATTTGTACCGTCTCCATTTGGACTAAATCCACTAGGGACAACATAATCTTGAACATCATCTATTACTTCGAATACATAATTTATATCTACCATACAACTACCGCCATAAAAAACAGTAGCAGTATATACAGTGGTAGAAACAGGATTTACTATAGGATCGATACAATCTATACAACTTATAGAATCATTCGGTGTCCAGAGAACTGAATCTACGATCCCACCAATGATAGAGAGTTGATTACCGTTGGCTACGATGCTAAAGTCATCTGCTTCATTCCCTTCTAAAAGCTCATAAGATAAGATAGTTTCACATCCTCCGGCATCAACAATTGTTAAATCTCCCATTCCCACAGGAAGTGGAATTTCGGTTGGCAACACAAAAGCTATTGTATTATTGCCATTATAAGTAATGTTGTAGGGAAGTTCTCCATTGCCCACAGATATAATTACAGAACCAGAATCGATCACTTCACACCCTGCATCGATTTCTTCGAAGTCTAGTTGGATCTGTCCAAAAGTGATATCAACTGTAAAAGTAGTGTCGCATTCGCCATTGATCCCTGGTGATATGGCTGGACCATTCTGATTATTGATATCGAATGTTTCAGTACCAAGATCAATAGAAAAAGCGTCATCACATGTTGACAAAATAACCATGGAATCAACACCAGATCCTGAAAAGTCTAAATCAATCATTACTAAACTATCACACCCATATACATTTTGTCCTTCTAGAATTACCATTCCAGATTGATTAGTAAAATCAAAGGTTTCAGTTCCTACTTCTATACTAAAAGTACTACAAACCATAGGATTAAATATTTCTTCGGATTCTGGTAGATAGGTAATGGATACATTAAGAATACTATCACATCCATTAGAACTACCCTCAGAAATTGGGATCATGTCAGATGTATTATTTTCATTAAATATAACACCGGCAATAGTATCAATTTCCCCTTCACATCTTATAAGCGTAAAGTCCTCCGTAATAACATCTGAAAAAGATATGGTTATCATTACCAAACTATCACATCCTCCTACACTGGCTCCTACAAGTAGTGAGTCTCCCATGAAATCAGAAGTATATGTTATGCCTAGCACTTCTACCGATGCTCCATCACAGAAGGACTCATCATATTCACCTTCTACTGATTCTAAGAACTCAAAATAAACTGTGATTATGCTATCACATCCATTAGACGCAGGGATAGTCGTTATCCCATCTTGCATTGTTGCACTGTATGTATCTGGACCTACCATCGGTTCTTCTCCAACGCAATAGGTATCTTCTAATAGAAAAGTGCTATTAGAAAGTACATCTACAGTGGTTATGGCTCCAGGATAATAAATACAATCAGAACCATCAATATATAGACTGTCAAGTGTAACCGTATAAGTATTTCCAGGCATTAAGAAATTATTCATTTGACTGCCATCTCCTTCACAAAGTTCTAAAGTGTGAGGAGCAGAAAGCATTTCTATGGTTGTCATTCTATTTTCAACAAAACCATTGTTATCTGATATGTTGTAGAATGCGGTCAATTGCTGGGCATTATTTGCACCAGCAGTTATTGTTAAAGTAGAACAATCTTCTGGACAAATAGAAGCATTGTCAAAAGACAGTGTAGAGACAGGAGTTAAAGGGATTGAGATTGATAAGACAGCTGTGTCAAAAGGGCATCCGACTCCATTTCCTACTATGTACAAATATTCCTGATCACCAGAAACTCCAGTGAAATCTATGATAGGGTTGGTTATCTCATTGTTTTCAAAATAGAAACTACCATTTGAATTCGCATCCTCATCTATAATGTCTTCTAAGTCAACAATCAAATCATCTCCGCAGACTTCAAAAGATTGCTCATCTCCGGCACTCGGACCATCTTCTAATGTGATCGTAATTGTTGCTGTATCATCTGGGCAGGTTCCGCTACCAGCAAGTATATGATATATAATATATACGTCTCCATCGGTTAAACCTTCGCTATCGAAATTTCCTATAATATCTAATCCTCCGCTTGTCACAGGTTCGGAGTAAACTCCTATTGCTGAGTTATTGAATAGGACTGAAGACAATATCAATGTTTCGCCTACACATAACGTCCTCGAAACATCATCTCCTGCTTCAATTTCCGCTCCTGTAATGATAGAAAATATTGAAGTGTCAGCACCACAAGAAGACATCGGATCACCCACAATGTAACTATAAACCAGTAGTCCAGGTACATCCGTTGTGAATGAAGCATTGTTTGGATCAAATGTGGCAAGTATACCTCCATTATCCACGAATATCCCTCCTTCATTAGGGTTGCCCAAAAGGTCATACACATTAACACCAGTTATATCTTCACATACAGCATATACCGTATCGATTCCTGCGTAGACAGCTCCTACAATATCCACACTTAATGTCGCTGATGACTCTTGGCATATTGTATCGTTGATCATGTATTCAAATGAATAAGGGCCCACTGATAAGGATGAAAAATCAACCTGTGTACTATCATTGATAATATTTGTGCCACTCTCAATCCATACGCCTGATTGATCTGGTGTGTTACCAGCCAATAATTGGTTGATGTTATACAATGTCGGATCACTCTCACAGATTACAATAGAAGAATCCAGACCTGGAAATAAAGGCTGTGCAATTGTTATAACAAACGGAATTTCTTGGATACAACCTGGAGTGTTATCATAGATATATATTGTAGAATCTTGTGTAATGGTGTCACCTACTGAGATCTGTTGACCAGTACCTCCCGTAAATTCAAAGTAAGATTCTAGACCAGTTAGGTCCATACCTTCTATAGTTCCAATAAAGAAAGTATCACAGACAAGTGTATCAGGTCCAGTAGTGATTACACTTCCAGGGGATATATTTATCATAAATGTTATTTCGACGCCGCTACACACAGGATCAAAAATGAATAAAGTAGTGCTTGCAGTTATGGTCTGTCCAACTGAAAGAATTGATCCTCCGCCATTTGTTTCAGTGTAATAATTTGCATTGTCTACGTTGGTCCCTGTGATCACAGGTAAAATATAAGATCCACAAGCATTGATTGTTCCTGGATCATCAATTGTACCAGCGGTTTCTATTGTGAGTTCTATTTCGAATTCTTGGTCACAGCCTGGAAATCCACCGTACAAGTAAAGTGTACTGTTTGTCGAGAAAGATTCACCAGCCAAAAACATTGTTCCCATACCTCCTGGCATTGTATAATATCCGGCATTAGGTGGAATAATATTTCCCGTTATTGGAGGAAGAATAATAGCTCCACAGTTAGAAAGGTCTCCGGGGTCATCCATATCAGGTGCAAGTCCGTAAGTTATTGTTACTGGATCACCAAGGTCTGTTGCATCCGCACAATCATTATCTGGATCTACTAAAACAACTTGGAATGTTGTTGTCTCAAATATATCCAAGGTTAATGTTCCTGTTCCTGCATTCGAAACTCCATTAAGCGTATAAGATGCTCCTCCATCAGGAGAAACAAATACATCGAAATC
>Ga0209187_1002115_pt1 | contig 19939 bp, 21 predicted proteins | sample BantaG_FD_187430 | JGI IMG/M metagenome (GOLD analysis project Ga0209187, IMG submission 187430) | Marine algal microbial communities from Bantry Bay, Ireland - BantryBay_4 metaG (SPAdes) (version 2) | ecosystem: Host-associated > Algae > Red algae > Unclassified | place: Bantry Bay, Ireland...
GCGATTTTCGAAAGTATCCAACCTTAATATTATAGTCATAGGAGATATCATCCTAGACAAATATATTTATGGAGTTATTAATCGCATGTCTGCTGAAGCTCCCATTCCAATAGTAGACCGAACAGGGTCTAAGTATGTACTTGGAGGCAGCGCCAATGTAGCAACAAATCTTAAAACGCTTGGCGCAAATCCTATTATACTCGGTACAATAGGAGATGATGGATATGGTGATATTATCTGTAAAATGCTAAACAATGCAGATATTGTAAGTGATAAATTAATCAAAATTAAAAAACCATCAACAGTAAAAACGAGAGTAACTGTTGATGACAAACAAATCTTCCGTGTTGATCATGAAGACATCTCTCCTATATCAAAAGAGGTAGAATATAAAGTAGTTAACCAACTTCATAATATCCTAAAAAGTAAATCAATTGATGGAATTATAATTCAGGATTACAACAAAGGTCTGTTTACTGAATCTATGATAAGTTTAGTAATCAGCTTTGCAAAATCAAATAATATCACAACTTTTGTTGATCCAAAATTTAACAATTACTGGAATTATAATGAGGTCGATTATTTCAAACCAAATAAAAAAGAAATTTTTACGGCACTTGATACCGATTCAATATCAGTTGAACAAGCAATGCGCAAAACCAAATCAAAACTAAATTGTGGTCATGTTATTTGTACTTTAGCTCAAGATGGAATCAACTATTTATCAGATACAAAATTCATTAAAGGCCCTACTCAAAAAATAGATGTTGTGGATGTCAGCGGGGCTGGAGATACTACTATGGCTATGATAGCCACTTCCGTTTTATTGGGGTACGACTCAGAAAAAATACTAAAATTGAGCAATGCAGCTGGTAGAGCAGCTTGTTTAAAATATGGTGTTTCTACAATCACATTATCTGATCTAGAATTATAAAAAAATACGATTTTCATTAATCTATTTAGACAAGTTGTCTAAAACCTGACTGGACTGACCAATAATTTAAACTTTTAGTTTAATTTTGCACTTATGGCAGCAACTTGGAAAGATAAAGGTCAGAAATTAGTGTATAACGTTTTCAATCCTTTTATCCAACTTCTTATAAAATTAGGAATTACTCCCAATATGATCACACTCTTAGGTTTGGTTATTAATGGAGTTGCAGCAGTTGTATTAATATATGGAGCGGAAAATTCTGATAGAAGTGATCATGGATGTTTAGCTTGGGCTGGATTTGTCATTCTTTTAGGAGGTCTTATGGACATGATAGATGGTCGCTTGGCAAGAGTCACGAATTCATCTTCTGATTATGGTGCACTTTTCGATTCTGTTTTAGATCGATATAGTGAGATGGTTATGTTTTTAGGCATTTGCTACTATTTGATCTCTCATGATTATTTTTATAGCTCACTTTTTGCATTTATTGCTATGATAGGCAGTGTAATGGTCAGTTATACAAGAGCTAGAGCTGAAGGTTTAGGTGTAAATGCTAGCGTAGGCATAATGCAAAGACCTGAAAGAGTTATAATTATAGGAGTTTCAGCTTGGGCTTGTGGATTATTTAGTAATAGTTTTGGTGGCGACTTTAAGATAGAAGCACACATGTTACCCATTCCTTTATTTGAAACTATCACTATATTCACTTTTCCAATATTTATACTTGCAATAATGGCAAACATTACTGCAATTAGAAGATTGATATTTGCTAAAAATGCCATTGCTAATAAAAATTAATTATGTTTTCGTCCTTTGATGACATCCAAAATATTTACGATATCTCAGGCCATAAAGGGCTTCCTGAGCACTACCCTGTTCCAGAGATTGATGATATGCTGTTTTACATTCAGAGGAATCAGAATACCAATACCGTAGTGTACAAAATCAATAGAAATTCAAACAATCAAATCAACGAAAGCAAGCCTTTCTACATTTTCTGGAAACAATATTATAAAGGAGGTAAAGATTCTGAAATTAATATCATTCAAAAAAAATTAGCGTACGGTGTTGAACATGATAGCATAAATTCAGTTACTATGCGAATGAATATCATTTCATACCCAGCATATAAAATCTACGTTAATAAAGATGATAATAACAATTTCAAAGCAATAAGTAAAATTGACGAAACTTGGGCACAATTATCTAATGTTTATGTTTTTGCAGAAGAGAGAGGAGCATTTCCTGTTGTTAAGTTTTTAGAACTATATGGAACGCGTTTGGATAATGGTCTTCCATGTTACGAAAAAATAATTATCTAAGATCAATTAGCCAATTATATGATTTATAATGTACTAATGGACGATAATCCTATCAACAATGTGTTTTCTAAACTAAGTCTATCCATAGCAGGATGGTTTCTTGGTTTATACTTGTTGTGGCTAAATCTGTTTATTGGATTTAGACTTGATCATTTTAATTTTATTTTAGTTTTGACTATACTTTATTTTGCAAGTGCAACCACAAGGAAGATGGTCATTAGCTTTATTTTCTTTTGGATATTTTGGATCATATATGATGCAATGAGGTTATATCCAAATTTCAACTTTAACGATATAAATATACTAGAACCTTATATTCTTGAAAAAAGCCTTTTTGGTATTCAATCAAACCAAGGAATCATAACTCCTAATGAATATCTTGCCCAAAACACTGACACAATATCCGATTTTTTCTCAGGTATATTCTATTTGACCTGGGTACCGCTGCCAATGATGTATTGTATATATCTATTTTTCTCTGACAAGAAAATGTTACTCAGATTTTCTGGAGCATTTTTATTAGCAAACATAATAGGATTTACGATTTACTACATATATCCAGCGGCACCACCATGGTACGTAGAGTATTTGGGATTCGAAGTTGACTATGACGTCCAAGGAAATGCAGCTCAACTTTTGCGATTTGATGACATAATTGGATTCCCTTTATTCGAAAAAATGTACAATAAAAATGCAAATGTATTTGCGGCAATCCCAAGTCTTCATTCTGCTTACCCAGTTATTTTATTATATTTTGCTTCTAAAAAGAAGAAATGGTGGCTCACCGTACTATGCGTGATAGAAGTATTAGGTATCTGGTACGCAGCCGTATATTCAATGCATCATTACATTATTGATGTAATTTTAGGTGCTTTTTGTGCAATTATTGCCATCTTTGTATTCAATTTATTACTAAAGAATAATCGAATTAATACTTTCATAGATAAATATGTAACGTTTATATCATAAATTAGTCTATAATCTGAAATTAACCCTATTTGCATTCTATATTGAAAAGATTAAGAATGTACAATGCATAGAAATAAAAACTAATGAGTATTCTAAAGAAAAAAATGGCCGCTTATGACACCCCGCAAAAGGTGTCAAAAATGGGACTATATCCTTTCTTCAGAACTATTGAGTCAGAACAAGACACTGTAGTTAAAATTGGTGGTAAGGATGTTTTAATGTTTGGTAGTAATAGCTACCTTGGATTAACAACACACCCAAAGTTAAAAGAAGCTTCTAAGAAAGCAATAGACAAATATGGCTCAGGATGTGCTGGATCAAGGTTTCTTAATGGAACCCTAGATTTGCACTTAGAATTGGAGCAAAAGCTTGCTAATTACATCGGTAAAGAATCCGCTCTGGTTTTCAGTACAGGCTTTCAGGTTAACTTAGGTGTACTTTCTTCTGTGCCTGGACGACATGATTATATTATCATGGATGAGTTAGACCATGCTTGCATAATAGATGGCTCAAGATTATCATTCGCTAAAGTGCTAAAATATAAGCACAATGATATGGAGTCACTTGAAAAGATTCTTTCGAAAACAGAACCAGATAGCTTAAAAATAATAGCTGTCGACGGAGTGTTTAGTATGGAAGGAGACTTAGCGAAACTGCCAGAAATCAGTAAACTTGCAAAGAAGTATGCTGCAAGTATCTATGTCGATGACGCACACGGATTGGGAGTGATGGGTCCTGGAGGTAAAGGTACTGCTGCTCACTTTGGTCTTACGGACGAAGTAGATATGATTATGGGAACTTTCAGTAAATCGTTGGCATCAATTGGTGGTTTCGTAGCAGCTGACGAAGTAACTATAAACTTCTTAAAGCATAATGCTAGATCATTAATATTCTCTGCGAGTATAGCTCCAGCAAATGCTGCAAGTGTTATCGCAGCGTTAGACATAATGGAGCAAGAACCTGAAAGAATAGAAAAATTATGGACCAATACTAGGCTAGCAATGAAAGCACTGAGACAAGCTGGTTTTGATATAGGACATACTGAAACTCCGATTATCCCGATCTACATTAGAGATGATTTCAAAACGTTCAAATTAACAAAATTACTTTTAGAAGAAGGCGTTTTTGTTAACCCTGTTATATCTCCTGCAGTGCCTAGTACTTCTTCTTTGATAAGATATTCTCTAATGTCTACTCACTCTGAAGCACAAGTGCTTGAATCAATCGAAAAAATTACAAAGATCGCTAAGCAACTGGATATTTTAGAATCCGTTAATAGTATAGCATGAGCATAACAATTGCCAAAGTAACCAACAAAAAAAGCAAAAAAAAATTTATAAACTTCCCTCACGAATTGTATGCTGGCGATAGGAACTATGTCCCAGAATTGTATCTGAACATATCAGAAGTATTGAGTGAGAAAAAAAATCCATTTTTTCAGCATTCAAACGCTGATTTGTTTCTCGCAACAGATGATAATGGAAAAGTTGTTGGTAGAATAGCCGCAATAAATGACAATAACTATAATGAGCACCATGATAGCAATGTAGGTTTTTTTGGTTTCTTTGATGTCATTAATGATTACGATGTAGCCAAACAACTATTAGATACTGCTTACGACTGGGTTAAGGCAAATGGAGCTAATCAAATTCTTGGGCCGACAAACTTCACAACAAATGATACTGCTGGTGTATTGGTAGATGGATATGATTCACCTCCAACAGTGATGATGACATATAACAAACCATACTACTCACAACTCTTAGAGCAATATGGATTTGGTAAAGAAATGGACTTATTCGCCTATATTATACCGACGAATGAAGTAAATGAAAAGTCGCTTAGATTAGCAACAATGCTACAGGAGAGACTTAAAAATAAAGGGATAACAATTAGGACATCTACCAAAAAAAGTAAGAAGAGTGACATCCAAAAAATAAAACCCGTTTACCTAGCGGCTTGGGAAAAGAATTGGGGCTTTGTTCCTCCTACAGATGCTGAATTTGACCATCTTGCTGAAGGTCTTAATCTACTTTTAGATTTAAGGTATGTCTATTTAGCTGAACATGAAGGCAAACTTGTGGGTTTTGGTGTAGCACTACCTGATATCAACGAAATAACCAAAAATTTTAATAAAGGCAAACTTTTACCATTTAATATAATCAAGTTATTAACAGGAAAGTCCAAGGTGTCACTTATTAGAATTATTCTTCTAGGAGTACTAGAAGATTATAGAAAACTCGGAATTGAAGCTATATTTTTTGCTAATTATATTAAAGCTGCAAAAGAAAATAATCTCAAAGCTGGAGAAGCATCTTGGATTCTTGAAAGTAATACTATGATGGTTCAGGCTGCCGAAAAACTTAATGGAAAAAGATACAAAACCTATAGAATCTATAGTAAGTCGATATAACTAACAATCTATATGCAAAAAATTCTCATTACAGGTGCTAGTGGATTTGTTGGTGGCTTCTTAGTAGAAGAAGCACTCAATAAAGAAATTGAAGTATATGCTGCAGTTAGAAAATCTTCCAATCTTCAGTATCTCAAAGATGATCGGATAAAATTTATTTATATAGATTTTGAAGACACAGCTGAATTGAAATCTATATTCTTAGAGCACAAATTCGATTATATAGTTCATAATGCAGGTCTTACTAAGACTCCAATTAGAGACAATTATTTTAAAGTAAATGCTACTTACTTAGAAAACATGGTAGAAGCGCTCATAGAAAGCGATACCATCCCTTCTAAGTTTACATTCATCAGTAGTCTTGCGGCATATGGCCCAGCTGAATATACACAAAATGGAATCGTGAATGAAGAATCTTCCCCAAACCCAGTTACTAACTACGGTAGAAGTAAGCTAGAAGCAGAAAAGTTTCTCAAGTCCAAAAGTGAGATTAACTATACTATCATTCGTCCTACAGCTGTATACGGTCCTAGAGAAAAAGATCTTTTTACAGTGTATGATCTTATCAATAAAGGTATAGAAATGACGGTTGGAATGACTGACCAACAGCTAACATTTGTCTATGTAAAAGATTTAGTAAGTGTAATTCTTGACGCAACATTAGACAGTAGGAAAAATGTTGCGTACTTTGTGTCGGATTTGGAAGTTTATTCGTCTACTCAGTACAATGAAATTATAAGAAATTCTCTAGGTAGAAAACGAAGTTTCAAGTTAAAACTTCCAATAGTATTGCTAAAAGCTCTAGGTTTTTTAGCTGAGAAGACTGGAAAACTAACTGGAAATTATCCGGCTCTAAATATTGAAAAGGTAAATGAATTAGAAGCAAAGAGTTGGGTTTGTGACACAAGTAATCTTGTAAAAGACTTAAACTTTATGCCAAAATATAAATTGAAAAAAGGGTTAGAAGAATCGATAGCCTGGTACAGAGAACATAATTGGTTAAAATAATATTATAGTATGTCAAAAAAAGGAAAAGCTAGCAAAGCAAGCGGAAAACTAGGGATTTTATTGCCTGGTATGGGAGCGGTAGCCACTACAGTTATTGCTGGAGTTTATGCAGTAAACAAAGGACTTTCAAGTCCGATAGGATCACTGACTCAAATGGGAAGAATTCGAGTTGGGAAAAGAACAAAGGATGATCAACCACTAATAAAAGATTTAGTTCCTGTACACAACATTAAAAAAGTAGTTTTTGGAGGTTGGGATGTATTTAAAGATAATATGTATGAAGCTGCTGTAAATGCTGAAGTTCTCGAACCTACGTTATTGAAAAAGCTAAAACCACAATTATCTAAAATCAAGCCAATGAAAGCTGTTTTCGATAGAAAATATGCCAATAGACTTGATGGAAAACATATTAAGAAAGGTAAGAATAAGATGATTCTTGCTAAAGCATTAATGAAGGATATCGCAAACTTTAAAAAAGATAACAGTTGTGATAGACTAGTCATGGTATGGTGTGGAAGTACTGAAATCTATATTGAAGAATCTGCTGTTCATAAAAACATTAAAAGTTTTGAGAAGGGATTAGTTGATAATCATAAAGACATACCGCCAAGTATGATCTATGCATACGCAGCGATCAAAATGGGAATCCCATATGCAAACGGTGCACCTAATCTTTCTTGTGATGTTCCAGCATTAATCCAACTAGCTAAAGAAACTCAAACTCCAATAATGGGGAAGGATTTCAAAACTGGTCAGACGTTGATGAAAACAATCTTAGCTCCAGGCCTTAAAGCTAGAGCGCTTGGTGTAGAAGGTTGGTTCTCAACGAATATACTCGGAAATAGAGATGGAGAAGTTCTTGATGACCCTGCCAATTTTAAAACTAAGGAGGTTTCAAAACTAGGTGTACTAGAGCAAATACTGGAGCCTGAAAAAAATCCTGAATTATATGCTAACCTTTACCATAAAGTGAGAATTAACTATTATCCACCTAGAGGAGATGCAAAAGAAGGTTGGGACAATATTGATATCAGAGGATGGTTAAATTATCCAATGCAGATCAAAATAGATTTCTTATGTCGAGATTCTATCTTAGCTGCACCTATTGTTTTGGATCTTGCATTATTTTTAGACCTTGGTAAAAGAGCTGGAATGAGTGGTATTCAAGAGTGGTTAGGATTTTACCTTAAGTCGCCGCAGGCACCAAAAGGAGTGAAGCCAATCCATGATATATTCAAGCAACAGATCAAATTAGAGAATACGTTACGTCATATTGCTGGCGAAACACTTCTTGATCATCTTGGATTAGACTATGAAAAATAAGCCTTTATAAGACGTAAAATACAGGGGACGGACATTCATGTTTGTCCCTTTTTTGTAATTAAACTATAATACAATTAAAGAAGCTATTCAGAAAAAAGATTCGGCAAAGGTGCCATTTATGATTTCGTTTTGGCGATCCCAAGCTACTTCGCTGATCTCTAGTGCTGCTGACTTTGGTCTATATGGCTTTCTCTTCAGTTTATTGGCTGTAAACTATGTATTAGCTTCGGCATTGGGTAATGTTGCTGGAGCGATAGTAAGCTTTTACTTAGGTCGCAATTGGTCATTTAAAAGCCAAGATGGTAATGTAAGTACACAAGCTATAAAGTATGCAATAACCTCTTTATCAAGTGCAGGGATTAATAGCGGTGGTATTTACCTATTAACTGAAAATTCCTCCTTACATCCTACCTACAGTAAGATTATTATTGCATTATTTGTTGGAGTCACTTTTAACTTTTTCATGTTTAGGTATTTTGTTTTTAAAAAGTAGTGATCTTTTAACCTATGTTAAAAAAGAAAAAAATAGTATTTATCATTAACCCCTTTTCAGGGACGTCAGCTAAAGTTTCGGCTCCAGAACTAATAGCTAAAAGAATAGATTCAACTAAGTTTAATCACTCAATAGCATTCACAGAATATGCTGGACATGCCATTGAGTTATCGAAAGAGGCAGCAGATAATGGCGCTGACATTGTAGTGGCTGTAGGTGGTGACGGAAGTGTAAATGAAGTTGCCCAATCATTAATTGGTACTAATGCTTGTCTTGGTGTATTACCTGGGGGTTCGGGAAATGGATTTGCAATGCACCTTGGCTTAGGGAGAAATCAGGAAAAAGCAATTGAATTTCTAAATACTGGTAAAGAACTTTTGATTGATACATGCACGGTTAACGATAGATTCTTCGCGAATGTTGCGGGTATTGGATTCGATGCTAGGATCGCATACATGACAAAGAAGAACAAAAAAAGAGGCTTCCTACCCTACTTCTCAACATCTATCAAAGAGAGCAACAAATTCAAACCTGCATCACTCAAAATAAAACTGGATGGCGAGCAAATTGAAGGTGATTATGCTGTCGCTGTCGTGGCAAATGCGTCTATGTATGGATATCACTTTACTATTGCTCCAGAAGCATCTTTACAAGATGGTATAATGGATATCATGTTGATTAAGAAGTCTCCATTGTATAAATATTTTTTTGCCAGTTATAGGTTTTTAAATCGATCTCTTCATCTGAGTAAAATCACAGAAACATATCAAGGCAAAGAATTAACTATTACTTTAGATGGTAAAGACTACTTACATGTAGATGGTGAAGGTTATGAATCTGAACTTGAATTAAATTTTAAGATTAATCCAAAATCATTGAAGGTAATCGTTCCTAAAACACAACAAGTAGGTTGGGAATTGTAAAAAATGGAAGCTTAAATGGTTTCTTAATCTATCTTTAAGACTAGACCAGCAAACTATTTAAAAAACGAAAATATTGTTGTTCCGTAATTTCTCTCCTCCTGATATCTAGCATGATCTTTAAAATCATGATCAGGATTGTGTTCCATTACGAACAGTCCATCTTCTGCAAGTAAGTCATGTTTAAATATTTCATCTGGAATCGCATCTAGAATTGGCAGCGGATAAGGAGGCCCAGCGAATATATAATCATATTTAATTTGTACTCCACGTACGAACTTAAAAACATCAGACCTTACGATGGTTATATTATCTTCTATATCTAAAATCTTCGCAGTTTTCTTAACGAAAGCAACACAACCCCCAAATTTATCTACATAAGTAACATCTTCGCAACCTCTAGAGATAAACTCATAACAGTGATTACCTGTACCCCCAAAAAGATCAAGCATTTTCGTATCTTCAAAATAAATTCTGTTCTGAAGAATATTGAATAAACCTTCTTTAGCAAAATCTGTCGTTGGTCTCGTAGGCCAGTTTTTAGCTGGCGGATTGAATCTTCTCCCTTTAAATTTCCCTCCTATTATACGCATATAGATGTTGCAAATAAATCCAAATAATAATGTTGTTTACCTTTGTATCTCAGATCTTTTACATCCAAGACGGAAGAGTGCATCAAATCTACATTCCTTATATACCCGTGCAGTAATTTGAATATAGGTGAATCACTATCTACTTTGCCTGATAACTCTAAAGAACATGTTTCTGGATCAAGATTCATTTCACTGTAGACCAGTCTAATAAAATATAAATAGTCATTCTCATGTGTACAATCAAATTGATTATAGAACATGAAATTTGTATCCTTTGCATACATTATGTGCAACTTAGAATTATCAACACTTGCTACTATTTTATTTGCTGAATATGGATAGTAGTAATTTGCTAAAACTGTAGATAGGTGAAACTTAACATCGATATGATTAAGCACTTTTTCTAAAAATACAGAGTGCGCCTTCGAGAATCCGTAATCAACAACTATTTCCTGATCAGTAAGATGATCAATATCTGTGTGCTTATTTGCAAATGCAGGAAAAAATTTCAATAAACTTCCTTCACTAGATTTCTGACTATGTAAATAAGGTTTACCTGAATAAGCAACTTTCACTGTGAGACTTTCTGTAGAGAATATATCAGATTTAATAGTTTCAATGATCGATTTATCGTCAAATGAATCTACTTTATAGTAGTTACACTCTAACAACTTCCCTTTAGTTGTTAGTAGTCCATAAAAAAAACTGTCCGCCCCAATAACGGCAGACAGTATATCTGGTTTCAAACCAGTTCTATTTTTAAAAGAAATATCTATCATTATCTAGACCAACTTCCTGCAAGACTTGGCTTGTTCAAATCACCAAATTTAATTGTTACATTGGGATCATACTTTGAATCGTACTTCGCAAATCTCGGATCCGCAAATTCACCCATGAAGTTTTTCCATTTTGTCCCTACTTCAGTTACCCATACATTAGTACTTTGATATTCCATTGTATCTGCAGTAATTTCGAAATCTAAATTATCCGCATATGGAACCTTACTCAAGGTAGCTAAATCAATTCCTAATGATTTTATTGAGTCTATAGCTGGAGAATATGTTATTGTTTCAATAAACTTTTCTGTATTTCCTGGATCGTTAGGATCTTCTTCAAGTTTCACAAAAGGAATACTATCATTTGTCATAGCATTTATTAAAGTATCAAAATTAGATGCATACTTTCCTGTCATTTTGAAGTATATTTCTTGAGTGGTCCTAATATTCTCTAAGCTATTAACAACCTTTGCTTTTCTTCTTTCTTTTTCTTCTCCGAAAGCAATAGGCTCTTTGATTGAACTATAAAGCATAAAAGCTAGCAAGCCTATCAATAGTATTAGAAAAATATTAATTATAATTCTCATGTTTTACGATTTGTATTACCTAAAAATAATTTTGTTTGACTCGGTAATGATACTATTAATTTTCCTTACCAACTCCAAAGAAAATAAAAAGATGAAGGAAAAAAAAATTTACTTGATATAATATTCCACTTGATTATAAATCAGTTCTTTCAAAGTTTAAATGAAATCTATATTTCAGATGCATATATCAATTAATTTATTCTAATGTAAGATGCACATCTTTTCTCTTTTGGTGTGTACATTTGTATAAATTTTATGAATTCATGCCAATAATTCTTGCAATCGAATCTTCTTGTGACGATACATCAGCATCAGTGATCAAAGATGGAAATGTCTTGAGTAATGTGACCGCAACACAAACCATCCATGAGCAGTATGGCGGTGTTGTGCCTGAAGTAGCTTCTAGAAAGCATCAAATAAATATTATTCCTGTCGTAAAAGCTGCATTAGAGAATGCAAATATTGACAAAACTGAATTGGACGCAATTGCCGTAACTAAAGGTCCCGGCCTATTAGGCAGTCTTATCGTTGGTGTATCGTTTGCAAAATCACTTTCTCTGTCATTAGGAATTCCTCTAATTGATGTTAATCATATGAAAGCTCATATATTAGCACATTTCGCAGAAGACCCGAAGCCTAAATTTCCATTTTTATGTTTGACAGTTAGTGGTGGACACACCCAGATTGTAAAAGTAACGGCTCCATTAAAGATGGAAATTTTGGGAACTACCATTGATGATGCAGCAGGTGAAGCATTTGATAAAAGTGGTAAAATTATGGGCCTCAAATATCCCGCTGGGCCAGAAATGGATAAGCTTGCACAAAAAGGAAATCCAATTTATAAATTTGCAGAACCAAAAGTCGACGGTCTAAATTTTAGTTTTAGTGGACTAAAAACATCCATTCTATATTTTCTGAAAGCACAATTAAAGGTAAATCCACAATTTATTGATGAAAACCTGAATGATATTTGTGCATCTGTTCAATATCAAATTGTTTATATTCTGATTAAGAAACTAAAACAAGCTTCAATAGAAACTGGCATTAATCAAATTGCAATTGCAGGTGGTGTATCTGCAAATAGTGGTCTTAGAAAAGCACTTATAGAAGCCGGTGAAGAAAGTGGTTGGAAAACCTACATACCGGCTTTCCAATATTGTACTGACAATGCTGGTATGATCGCAGTAGCAGCTGAATTTAGTTATAAAGAAAAAGATTTTTCGAATCTCAATATGGTTCCAGAAGCCAGATTGAAAATATAAAAGGTCATTACTTTAAACAAGCAATGACCTTTTCTGTCTTTTTGATTATAGCTGAGTTTATATACTAAAACCTAAAGTTAAATTTACTACGTGTGGTTTAGCTTCAAATCCTGCATCCCTGTTCCCATAATTAATGTGCTGACCTATAGTTTTGAAATTATTTTCATAACGCACATCAATACTAAATAGTCCTGCATCAATACCGATAGCTCCTGTAAAACCATATGTGATCGGTCTATTATTATCACTATATCCACTTATGAAATCCAAAGCCGGTGTGTACCCCACTAAAATATGAGCAACTGGTCCTACACCAAATCTTAAATTTTTGTGTGTAACTCCTGCCATCAATTGAAAATCGATAAAATCATACTTTTCATAAACTGTTCTAGTACCTTGGCCAAACTGAACAAATGATCTTACATCAAATTCTTGAGTATAATTAGAATATGATAATTCCGCTCTACCATATAAATATCCAAATTTCTCCTGTGCAAAGATTCCATAAGACTTAACTATGTTGGATCCTTTGTAGGTTACTTCATGGTTGATATAGTCAAAAACTTCCCCAGAATATGTAGTTTCATTTGGAGCTAGGGTCACCCCTATTGACGCCTTTACACCTAAATCGATTTGTGCATTTGATACAATTGCACAACAAAAAAATGATGCAATTGTAAGTATTATTTTATTCATTAATCAAAGTTATGGCTGTTTACTATCATATGTAAACAATTAATAATATATAATTCTACTGCAAAGTTGAGAATCTATTTCCAGATATGCAAATATATCAAGCATTTTTATCAAGTACTTTACAAAAGTAAAAGAACCAAACCGCTATTATGACAAAATTATTGCCCAATCAATCATAAAAAAAAACATAAAACAGTATAATATTCTGAACATAGCGTTAATAATTTTCTTATTTTATGTTACAGTAAAAATTAAGAAATAACTACCATTCTGCCACATGAATTCTCAAAATATTATTCTAAAGATAAAAAATATGCGGTTTTCGCTGCTTTCTAGCTAATTAATTGAATCATTCATCTATGAATGATTTTATCTTATCGAAAAATGGAAACCTTGTAATGGAAATAGGAGTTATATTAGATGTATAAAGAAAAATCTAAATATATGTCAGATAAAAAGATAAGTAACAAAACAGAAATGGCCAACAGTGTTATTCAGAATCATATGATTTGGTCTATGGGTGCAGGTTTTATTCCAGTGCCTATCGCTGATTTATTCGCAGTTTCAGCTATCCAACTAGATATGATCAGACAAATGTGTAAGATCTATGATATTGATTTTAAAGAAACAGAAGGTAAAGCAGTTATTACTGCTCTAACTGGTTCTAGCTTGGCAAGGCTTGGTGCTCGAGCAATAAAATTCATTCCAGGTGTGGGAAGTATCCTTGGTGGTGTTACAATGGCAATCCTTTCAGGAGGATCGACTTATGCTCTTGGGGAAGTTTTCAAAAAACACTTTGAAACTGGCGGAACATTTTTAGACTTTGATCCATCAAGACTTAAGAAATATTACAACGAGAAATTCGAAAAAGGAAAAGAAGTCGCATCAAAAATACAAAAGGACAAAAAGCAACAAGACGAGGTAGTAAAAGTAAATGACAGCGTCACCCAACTTCAAAACCTTGCAAAAATGAAAGCAGATGGGCTTTTAACAGACGAAGAATTTGCCTCTTTAAAAAAGAAAATTATTGGAATGGATACTCCAGAGGAAGAATGACTTCAAATATAATATTACGTGTTTTAACAACACATATAAAAGTGTGCAGAACAAATTGCCTTCTATGAAAGAAGTAAACTATAGATCTTTAGGAAAGCTTTCTGCTTGAATCGCTAAATCGCTTTAACCGTCTAACCGCTTCTAAATGGTTGACAACTAGCTATTATTATATAGATTTCGTGCAATATGTGCTTTCACACCATATAAAAACAGCCTATCGAGTAACTTCGATAGGCTGTTTATCTTTTTTGGACTATTATCCAAGAATATTTTTAACTTCTATAAAGAAAAGAATTTTGCTCTTGCCCCACACTGTGCTATTCCATAAGCTCCAATTCCAAAATTAAGCTCGAATACTAGCCCTGCAAAAACTGGTGCAGATTTCTGGTATCCTTTGTCACCTGAATAGATTCCTGTAGCATATGGATACGGTTCATTTCCTGCAGAAGGATCATCTAGTCCATTAATATCAGTAAATCCATATTCAAATCTTAAGCCTATTTGACCACTGAATGATCCATCAGTTCCGAGTACATTTACACCAAAACCAAGCACTCCAGAGATCTGTCTATTATTAAATTCAGTAAAATCAGCCAATTGACCATCAGCTCCAGTTCGTTCTACACTTCTCAAAAAACCGATTTTAGGGCCAATTTCAAAGAATCCTAAATTCTTAGCATTCCTAAAAAGAAAATATAAATCCATTGAACTCCAGTTAATTTCTGGAGCTTCCGGATATCCGTTAAGGCCCTCATATGCAGTACCATTTTTTGCGAACATTAATTCGATCGCTAATCCATTATATCCTCTATTAATACCCACTTTCCCTCCGAAGCTTATGGCATTACCAAAAGCCAACTCATAATTGAGATTTGGATCATCGATAGCAGCCATATTTATAACATTACTACCTCCATACATTACTTTTAGAGCGGCATCAAACCAAGCAATCTCTTTTTGAGAAAAACTCAAAGTAGAAATCGCTAAGAAACATAGAATTAAAAAATTTCTCATTTTATATATTTTATTAATAATTAAGTTGTTAATCTAAAACACAAGATATAAAGTTTTACACCTAATTTCACATCAAATAGACTCCCATTTATATAAAATTGCTGCTTCCTTTATTTTTTGTTATTTAGTGATATTCCTAGAAACATCCAGCCCAAAATAAATGAAACTCCACCAATCGGAGTAATAGGACCTAACCATTTATAATTCACAAATCCTATTAACTCCCTAGTAGATAGAAGGTAAATAGATCCAGAAAATAGTATTATTCCAATAAAGAAACACCAAAATGAACGTTTAGCCCATTTGCTTTTTGTTTCATTTAATGCAAACCAAGCAAAAGTCATGGCAAACAAATGATAAAAATGGTAGGTAACTCCAGTGTTATAGGTTGACAATTTATCTGCTGGCAATACTGATTTTAAACTATGAGCACCAAAAGCTCCTAATACCACTGCAAGTACTCCAACAATACCAATAAATAGGCCTAATTTATTTATAATTCGTGTTTCTTTCATTTCTATAATCATTTATAAACCAACAATATCGTTATTTGATCTAATTAAATCTACTTAAAGAATAAAACAAGGTTATCTTTGATCTTATTTATAATAAAGTACGTTATATAGAAAATGTTGCATTTCAAAACATACGAGCATAGCACATCCAAAGAATGGGTGACATTTGTACATGGTGCAGGTGGTAGTTCTTCTATATGGTATAAGCAAGTAAAAGAATTCCAAAGGTCATTTAATGTGTTGCTTATTGACTTAAGAGGTCATGGCAATAGTAAAGGAATGGGGCTAAAAAATATATCTAAATATACATTTCGTTCTGTTTCTAATGATGTTATTGAAGTTATCGACCATTTAAAAATCAAGTCTTCACATTTTGTGGGCATTAGTCTAGGTACAATTATCATAAGAGAACTAGCCGAGATTAGACCGAAAGTAATAGCATCAATGATTATGGGGGGAGCCATCCTTAAAATGAATTTTGGCTCTCAATTATTGATGAGAGCAGGTTTTGTATTGAAATCACTAGTTCCATACATATTGTTATATAAGCTCTTCGCATTTGTTATAATGCCCCGTAAAAAACAGCGTGAATCTCGTAACCTATTCATCCGTGAAGCAAAAAAATTGTACCAAAAAGAATTTATAAAATGGTTTGGGTTGACCACAACAGTCAATCCTATCTTAAGACTTTTTAGATCAAAAGATCCTCTTATTCCAACATTATATGTTATGGGAGAAGAAGATCATATGTTTCTCCCTTCTATAAAAATGACGGTTTCTAAACACACTTCTGCAAAACTAGCTGTTATCGAAGATTGCGGTCACGTTGTAAATGTAGACAAGCCAAATATCTTTAATGGTATTGTAATTGATTGGATTAGAAAGAACTCTGTTGCCAGCTAAGCAATGTGTTATAAATGCAAGCTCTCCAATTTCTTCGCAAAGAAAATTTTAAGTGGCATCAAACTTGACAAACCTTGATTGGACCCTATCACAGTTGAACATTTCAAAAACACATCGCTCATCTACTTTTGAAAAATCAAACTTGTCATTATTATATTGATTTTTTTTAAATAACAAAATATTAAAACCACGATATCGATTTTCACGCTATTGTTCTATTAGTTTCTGTTTATCTAACTGTGACAAGACACCAGAATTTGTTTCAGAAACTTCGAAGTTTGGTAAATGTAATCATCATAAATGATCAAAGTTTAGCAAGATATCAAGTCAGTGACCAAGAGATTAAATTTATTATAGAAGACTTATTAAAAATCTATGACAATAGAAATGATGAATTCCCCGCTATTAATATTTAGTGGAAGAGATTGAATATTTAATCCCTTCTGTTATTCATAATTAGGAATGGATTTATTAAAATAAACTTATAGATATCCTCCAAGCTTTCCTTGCAAATCAGAAGCGCTATTCTTCACCGAGACATCAAAATCTTCAGAATCGCCTCCTGCATAAATAATCCCTCTTGATGAATTGATAAGAAGGCCACAATCACTATTCATACCATTGCTTACTACTCCATCAAGATCACCTCCTTGAGCACCGATACCAGGTACTAAGAAAAAATGTTCTTTTGCCATAGCTCTTACTTCCGCGAATGATTCTGGATGAGTTGCACCGATCACATACATCAGATTTTCGGGACTACCCCATGCTTGTGATTTTCTGATTACTGATTCGTATAATGGTGTATTTCCTGATTGTATTCTTTGAAAATCATTGCTGCCTTTATTAGACGTCAATCCTAGAAGAATAACCCATTTGTCTTCGAATTCTAGAAAAGGTGACACAGAATCAATTCCCATGTAAGGTGCTACAGTAACAGCATCAAAATCAAAATATTCGAAGAATGTTTTAGCATACATTTTTGAGGTATTGCCTATATCCCCTCTCTTTGCATCAGCAATAGTGAATATGTTATCAGGTATATAATCGATAGTTTTTTCTAAGGACTCCCATCCTTTTGGTCCTAATGATTCATAAAATGCAATATTAGGTTTGTATGCGACACAAAGTTCCTTAGTTGCGTCGATAACTCTCTTATTAAATTCAAAAATAGGATCTTCAAAATCCTTTAGAAATGTTGGGATCTTTGCTGGGTCTGTATCTAATCCAACACATAAAAAAGATTTCTTTTTATTTATCTGTTCTATGAGCTCAGTTCTGTTCATAACAATAGAGGGACTTAAAATAAAATTATATATATTGAAACATTTTGGAATGAGTGGGATTAACTCACACCATTTACTGCTACGATTGTTTTTATCTCAGGAATTTTTGACTTAAGCGTTTGTTCGACTCCTGCTTTCATCGTCATAGCTGACATAGAGCAAAACTCACAATTCCCTAACCACTTAATCTTCACAGTCATATCTTCCGTGATTTCTACTACTTCAATATCGCCACCGTCCACCTTTAGATGTGGCCTTAATGATTCCAATGCAGCGTCTACTCTATCCTTTAGTGCTTGTTGTTCTATGGTTGACATATCTGCAAAATTAATATATTTATTAGCTTAATCTATATAAATAAAATATCTTTTGATTGCAAAATCAAAGGATATTCAATCCCTAGACATTAAAAGCAACAATGATTAACTATTTAAAATTCAATAAAATACTAATTTACCATTTTCACGATAGTCGTAGGACCTAACACCTCATTTCTCAATTGTACTTGACGAATTGTATTAAGCGCTAAATCTTCAAATTTTTGTTTGAGAGGATTCCCACTTTGAGTAGATACGGGTTGACCATTGTCTCCTCCTTCTCTAATTCCTTGAACTAATGGTATCTGACCTAGCAATACGGATTTAGAAAGTTTTGCCAACTTCTTTCCACCTCCTTCTCCAAATATCAAATACTTATTGTCGGGCAATTCTTTTGGTGTAAACCAAGACATGTTCTCTACAATACCCAATATAGGCACACTAACATGATCAATCAAAAACATATTTATTGCTTTTACTGCATCTACTATAGCTACCTCTTGTGGTGTTGTAACTATTATAGCTCCAGTAATAGGTACAGTCTGGACTAAAGTAAGTTGGATATCACCAGTTCCTGGTGGAAGGTCAATAATCAGATAATCTAAATCTGGCCATATACAATCATTGATAAATTGTTTAATAATTCCACCTAATCTCGGACCTCTTAAGACGACCGCTTGTTCTGGTTCGACAATAAATCCCACAGACATCACCTTGACTCCATGAGCTTCTAATGGTACTATTTTATGTTTACCGTAGAGCATTTCAATTTTTGGTCGCTGCCCTTGCAAGCCCATCATTGTCGGGATACTTGGTCCATAAAGATCTGCATCTATCAATCCAACCTTTGCTCCCTTATTGGCGAGAGATATTGCAAGATTTACTGAAACAGTAGACTTACCTACTCCACCTTTTCCTGATGCAACAGCAATTATATTTTTTACTTGAGGAAGTGCTCTTGTTTTCTCAGCTCCAGCAGGTCCTCCACTCTTCATATGAATATGGACTTGCGCATCAGGATAGATAGTTTGAATAGCATGCATACATGCAAAATTTAGTGTTTGCTTGACTTGACTATCTTTGGAAGTGAGGTTTATAGTGAAAGAAACATTATTCCCTTCTACTTTAAAGTCTTCTATCATTTTCACAGAAACTATATCTTGTCCAGTATTTGGATCTTTAACTGTTCGTAATGCTTCTAAAACCTTGTTGTTATCTAAACTCATAATTAGAATTGAATTGCGAAATTACATGATATTCTACTTAAAACACAATAGAAGAAGGATGGTTTTATTTTGAGAGAACCAATCTTAATATCGGGATAATTGATAAAATAAACAATTGCAAATAAAAATCAGCGAATCCTTGTATAATGTAAAGTTCCAGCGCTTACTCTCCAAGGTTTCTCTAAGGTGAAGTCTATACCATTTTCATTGATTAACAAAGTATCATTCATTTTAGACTTGCCAAATTTAATATTATCGAACAATATGATTTTGTCATTTTCTCTTATAAAATCCCCGTATGTTATTGAGCTACTAAACATATCAGA
>Ga0209187_1002116_pt1 | contig 19938 bp, 20 predicted proteins | sample BantaG_FD_187430 | JGI IMG/M metagenome (GOLD analysis project Ga0209187, IMG submission 187430) | Marine algal microbial communities from Bantry Bay, Ireland - BantryBay_4 metaG (SPAdes) (version 2) | ecosystem: Host-associated > Algae > Red algae > Unclassified | place: Bantry Bay, Ireland...
TTACTGTATTGTAAGCTACTTTAAAGTCTTTTTTTAATTGTAGATAAGAAGTACCTTGTTCATTTAGATACACTATTTTCTGACGTATTGGCATAGAAAGTGCTTGTCCCATAATTCATTTTTTTTTTCACTATTTCAAAGAACAAATTTACGTATTTTACGCTGCGCAAAACTATCTGTCACTATATTTATTAAAACTTTAAGTCAAACGACATGTTTCAATGCTTTAATAAAAAAGAGAAACATTTCAATATTGAATCATTGTAACATTGAGTCTACTCCAAAAAGAGATAATTTTCACAAAATGGAATTTTTTAGATGAGGTTTGCATTTTTTGAGATTCGTTGATGCCTGAGCATCAGGGAATTGAGAAAGGTGCAAAGATCGCTAAAAAAAACATTTTTGATTTTTTATCTTTTTGGAGTGGACTCAACATTCAGGTAATCAGGTAATCTTGTTTAATTAAGAATTTCAACACATCACATAACACCTTTTTGAAAACGATATTAGGTAGTTATATAATTGGGCAGTTTACTTAAATTGACAACATTGATGCAAGAATGCTTGAACATTTTCAACTTTCAACTTTCAATATTCAACTTTCAATATTCAACCATTACAAATATTCCCCAAAAACCCCACGCAATTCATCAGAAATTTCACCCAAAGTCGTTTCATTGTCTACTGCTTCGATGACAGTTGGCATAATATTTTCTCCAGCTTTCGCCTTGTCCTGCAATTGTTTTAATAAAGATTTTACTTTCGCAGAGTCACGTTCAACCTTTAATTTTTTAAGTTTTTCTGTCTGAACAATTCTAATAGAGTCATCAATTTTAAAAACGTTTTTTGGTGGAGCTTCTTCCTCCGTAAATTTATTAACCCCAACAATTACATTCTCTTTTGATTCAATATTTTTTTGATATTCATAAGCAGCATTTGCTATTTCCGTTTGAATATAATCTTGTTCTATCGCAGCTACAGCCCCACCCATCACATCTATTTTTTCAATGTATTTCCAAGCAGCAGCCTCTAACTCATCTGTTAAACTTTCAATAAAATAAGAACCAGCCAATGGATCGACAGTATCCGTTACACCACTTTCAAAAGCAATTATCTGCTGCGTTCTCAAAGCAATTTTCGCAGCCTCTTCAGTCGGCAAAGACAATGCCTCATCAAAACCATTGGTGTGCAATGACTGAGTTCCTCCAAGCACCGCAGCCAAAGCTTGCATTGTAACACGAGAAATATTATTTTTTGCTTGCTGAGCAGTCAAAGTAGAACCACCCGTTTGCGTGTGAAATCTCAACATCATCGAACGATCTTCCTTAGCTCCTAAATCTTTTGTGATTTTAGCCCACATACGTCTAGCCGCTCTAAATTTGGCAATTTCTTCAAAAAAGTTATTGTGTGCATTAAAAAAGAAAGACAGTCTTTTGGCAAAAACATCAATATCCAATCCTTTATCAATAGCCGCTTTTAAATAAGCTTTTCCATTAGCAAGCGTAAATGCAAGTTCCTGAGCCGCTGTTGATCCTGCTTCTCTAATATGATACCCTGAAATAGAAATCGTATTCCATTTAGGCAATTCATTACTACAATATTCAAAAATATCCGTAATAATTTTCATAGAAGGTTTAGGAGGATAAATGAAAGTTCCTCTTGCAGCATATTCTTTTAAAATATCGTTTTGTATCGTTCCAGAAATTTTACTTAAATCTGCCCCTTGTCTCCTAGCCAATGCCACATAAAATGAAAGCAAAATAAATCCAGTAGAATTGATCGTCATCGAAGTGGAAACTTCCTGCAGATTAATCCCTTTGAACAAAATTTCCATATCTCTAATCGAGTCGATTGCCACTCCAACCTTTCCAACTTCTCCTTCAGCCAAATCATGATCGCTATCGTATCCAATTTGAGTTGGCAAATCAAAAGCAACTGACAAACCACTTACTCCTTGATTCAACAAATAGTGATACCTTTCATTCGAAGCCTCTGCTGTTGAAAATCCAGCATACTGCCTCATTGTCCAAAGTCTGCTTCTATAACCACTATTATGTACACCTCTCGTAAATGGAAATTCTCCTGGCGTTTCTACTTTTCCAGGTTTAGGCGAATATGTTTTATCAATTACAATATCCGAATCCGTCTTAAAAACTTCTTTGCGTTCTTTTATCTTCTTTTTCATCTATTTTCCTCTTTTTATCCATTAAAAAAGTGTTCTAGCTTCTGCTTTTAGAAATTGAACGGCACTTTCATTGGGAATGTGAATATTTTTACTCGTAAAATGATTCAAAATTTGTTTTCCCAACTCTTTTCCAGTTGCATTGCTAGGAAGCTGAATCGCCAATGAACTAATTTCATTTATCAGTTCCTCCACAGAAGACCTAACCACCGCCCAAGCCTGATCAGACACATACAATTGTTGCGTTAGGTTGTGTTCCATTTCTGTACGAATGGTTTTAATCAAAATCAATTGAAATTCTGGTGCAGTTAAATCTGTGCTATCTATGATGGATAATAACTTATACGGATGATTTCTTTCCAAAAACAATAACAGTCGTTCATATGCACTATACCGAATCGTCAAGGACTGATCCGTCTGTTTCAATGATACTTCAGTTCGCTTCAGATCCAACTCATGAGATTTCATCTTTAAGTCTGCTTCAAGATATTTGTTAATCAACATATAAGCAGTTGCAAGCACCAATAATGCAGGAACGCAAATTTTAATCAAATCAAAAAAAATATTATAATCCATTCTACGTTTTAAGGGTCAATTACTAAGTCCACTTACACCAACATCCTCTAACAATTTGCAAAGGTATACCAAAAATCATAAGTAGCTACATAACTTATCGTTTAGGAACTCTTACAAGTTGATTTTTGTTTTATAACTTTGCGTAAAACATTATAATAATTCCAAAGATGAACAAAGAAATCATAAATGACTGCCCAGTAAAATTAACAGAAGGTGCAATCACAGAAGTCAGACAATTAATGTACGACACAGATGTACCAGCTAATCAAGCACTTAGAATTGGCGTAAAAGGTGGTGGCTGCTCTGGTCTGTCCTATATTTTGGGATTTGATGAAATAAAAGAGGACGATGACAAGTTTACTGTCGAAGGAATCGATGTGATTGTTGAAAAAGCACATACGATGTATCTAGTGGGCATGGAAGTTGACTTTCTCCACGGCTTGAACAATCGTGGATTTATTTTCAACAATCCCAATGCTACAGATACATGCGGCTGTGGCACCTCCTTTACAACAGAATAACATTTGAACATCAAAGCTCAGAAAGTATTCAGAAATAATGTAAAAATTTTCTAATACTATATTTCCTGCTTATAGGCTTCAACATCCATAAGCTCCTCTAAGTCGGCAATGTTGCTAGGTTTAATCTTAATCAACCAACCTTCACCATAAGGATCTTCATTGATTTTTTCAGGTGTATCCTCAAGTGCAGGATTCAGCTCCATGACTGTACCCGAAATAGGCATAAATAGGTCTGAAACTGTTTTTACAGCCTCAATGATACCAAAAGTATCTCCTTTTTCTAATTCCTCTTCAATTGTTTCTACCTCAACAAAAACAATGTCTCCAAGCTCCCTTTGAGCAAAGTCTGTTACACCAATAACAACTAAATCTCCTTCTACTTTCGTCCATTCGTGGTCTTTGGTATATTTTAGGTCTTCAGGATAGTTCACTTTTTCTTCTGGATGGCTCACTTTATAAAATTTGATTAAATAATAGGGTTCATAATTACATCACACTAAATATTCACAGGATCGGACGCAATTTAGAAAATTTAGTTTAGATATTCTCTCATTCAACAAAATATAAAGTAAAATATTTAACGATCCATTCAACCAAAATTAGCCTACAAATCACTCTTTGTATAAAATTAAAACTTGCAAAAACTATATAACTGCATTGTATAAATAACAAAGCTAGCTACACAATGTCAAGCAAAAAAAATGACAAAAAAAAAGAAGAGATAGTGAACCCATATGCTGGGAATATCTTTGATAGAGTATTCAGGCAAAATTCTCCTAAAATGGTTTCCTGGGTAGAACGACGATATGAATACCAAGTCAAAAAACACGTATTTTTAAAAGAAAAGATCGCAAAGACTTTAGAACGTGAAATTGATTTCTTGTGTAAACTCACAACACGTACAGGTCATGAATTCCTCTTGCATATGGAATTTCAGTCAGCAGACAACGATGAGATGATCTATAGAATGAGAGAATATCACGCTTTGATCTCTAGAAAATACAAATTGCCTGTCAGACAAATTGTGATTTATTTAGGAGCAGCCAAGTCAAAAATGATTACACAACTTCCTGAAGACGATATTTTCACTGGTTTTGAGTTAATTTCTATTAATGAAATAGAGGCTAATGAACTTCTTAATGACCAAGTTCCAGAGATAATCATTATGGCACTATTGGGTAATTATGATGAGGAACACATTGAAAAAATATTACGTTCAACAATAGATAAGCTCAAAAAAATCGTTACAGATGAAGACAAATTTAAACGTTATATAAATCAATTGTTTATTTTATCAAGATTGCGTAATTTAGAGAAACCTTTCACCAAAATACTTAAAGATATGCCTATCACATTTGAAGTTGACGTAGAAAAAGATTATTTGTATAAAATAGGATTCGAAAAAGGAAGCCTAAAAAAAGAAGAAGAATTCAAAGAAGTAATCCAAGAAAAGGAAGAAGAATTCAAAGAAGTAATCCAAGAAAAGGAAGAAGAATTCCTTAGAAAAGAAGAGGAAGTCTTTAGAAAATCAATAATTGGCTTATTTAAAGCTGGGATTGATGTAAAAACAACTGCTAAAACTTTAAATATTACTCAAAAGAAGGTTAAACAAATTATTAAAGAATGGAAGAACAAGAAATAAACAGTCAAGAATTTGACAAAATATTTGCCAAAAAACTATTAAAACATGCAATTACCTCAGTTGACGTTGAGAATGATTATCTGTACAAAAAAGGATTCAAAAAAGGAAGAGAAATAGCACTAAAAAAACAGACCGTAGATGAGGAAATTGAAAAAATGACTGAAGAACCTGTAAAAAGACTCTTTGATATTGAGGATGATTATTTCTACAAAAAAGGATTTGAAAAAGGAAGAGAAATAGTGCTAAAAGAACAGATAAGAGATGAAGAAATTGAAAAAATGTATAAAAAATCAATAATTGGCTTATTTAAAGCTGGGATTGATGTAAAAACAACTGCAAATGCTTTAGAGGTTTCTGAAAAAAAGGTTAAACAAATTATTAAAGAATGGAAAAAAACTTCCTAATACATTCCATTCAAAAAAGGATTGCTGACTATTTCAATACCTATTTTGGTAGGATCGCCATGACCTGAATAAACAACCACTTCTTTATCCAAAACCAACAACTTGGTGCGGATGCTATTCATCAATGTTTGCATATTTCCGCCTGGCAAGTCTACCCTACCAATACTGCCTTGAAATAAAGCATCTCCTGCAATAACAAATTGGTCTGCTTTTGAATAAAAAGACAAACTGGCTATGGAATGACCTGGTGTAAATAATATTTCTAAACTAGAATTGCCAAATGTCAATTGTCCTTCTTCTGGCAAAAATGTTGGTTCTGGTGAAGGCTCCACCATTAAGCCCATTGTAGCACCATAAGTAGGAACCGCTTTTAATCCCTCCACTTCATCAGGATGCATCTCTGGAACCAATGAATAAGTCTCGGCAACATATTTGTTACCAAATACATGATCGATATGACTGTGCGTGTTTATTAACCGAACTGGCTTTAAATCATTTTTTGAGATAAAATCGCTCAACTCTTGCTTTTCATGATCCTGATAGCAACCTGGATCAATGATTAGACACTCTTTTGTCTCGTCATATAAAACGTAAGTATTTTCGGCAAACGGACTAAACGTAAAGCTTTTGACGTTAATCATAGTGAAACTGTATTAATTTGTGATGCAAAAGTGCTACAATTTTGTTAATTTCCATAAAAAAATGCTTCAATGCTTCAATGATATAATGCTTTAATGACTAAAAATGCTTCAATGCTTCAATGAATAATAAACATTTCATCATATATAATAAAGTTTTTAAACGCCTTTTCACTGCTACTTTAGCTCTTTGCTTATTGATTGTTTCAATAAATGACAATCTTATTGCGCAGAGCTTTCAAACAGAATTTGGTAAGAATCGTGTACAATATCATGACTTTGAATGGTCTTTTTACGAATCTGAAAACTTCATCGTCTATTTTTATCAAGGTGGACAGGATTTGGCAAAGTATGCTTTAAAACTTGCTGAAACGGAATTACCTGACATTCAAAAAAAATTGGAACATCAAACTCGTGATAAAATTGAGTTGATGGTTTATCACAATATTTCTGATTTACGACAAACCAACATTGGTCAACAAATAGATGAAAACAATACAGGTGGAACGACACAAATAGCTGCCAACAAAGTATTTGTTTATTTTAATGGTGATCACGATCATTTAAAAAAACAGATAGTAAAAGGAATTGCAAAGGTTCACTTTGAAAATCTCGTTTTTGGTTCAAGCTTTCAAGAAATCATCCAAAATGCTGTATTGTTAAATTTGCCTGAATGGTTTTCTGAAGGATTAACCAGATACATTACAGAGGATTGGAATTCGGAATTAGATGATCGCTTGACCAAAATAGCTACTGATAAACGTTTTAAAAACTTTAATAAACTAGATGGGGAAGATGCTCTTTTTGCGGGTCACGCACTTTGGTACTATCTAGCCCAAAATCATGGCGAAACCTCTATTCCTAATATTCTATACCTCACCCGAATCAATAGAAGCGTTGAAAGTGGCTTTTTGTTTGTATTGGGACTTCCGACAAATAAAATAGTTGAAGAATGGTGGAATCATGTTCAACTGCTTGCTGAAAACAAAAACAGCAGTAGAACTGATGTAAAAGATGGAAGCCTCGTTTTCAAAACCAAAAAAAGACATAGAGCTGCAAAGATTGATAAAATTTCAGTCAGTCCAAATGGAGATAAATTGGTTTACAATACCAATGAAAAAGGCTTGAAAAAAATATTTCTTTATGATTTAAAAACAGATAAGAAAAAGCGCATCGTCAAAACAGGTTTTAAAAGTTATATGCTTCCCATTAATGCCAATTATCCTATTTATGCTTGGAATAAAAAAGGAAGCAAGCTTGGCATCATTTATGAAAAAAGAGATGAAATAAAACTGGTTATACATGATTTTAATAAAGAAGAAGTAGAAGAATTTAGCATTACTAAATTTCAACAAATTTTTGACATTGCTTTTTCTGATGATGAAAGACGATTGGTTTTATCCGCAGCAAAAAATGGTCAGGCTGATTTATTTACCTACTTTATTTCCAATGCCAGAGTTACCCAATTGACAAATGATTTTTATGATGATTTGGATCTTGAATTTGTAACGATGGATGATCGTCGTGGAATTATTTTTCGCTCAAACAGACCAAACGATACTTTGGTTACGGCTCGATTTGACAGCATTTTTCCAAAGGCAGACTTTGATCTTTTCTTTTTGGATATGAGCAATGATGACCCTGAACTTTTTCAATTGACGGACACACCAAATGCTAATGAGGAGAACATTCAAAAATACGATGACAGACATGTCGCTTATATGAGCGATCAAAATGGCATTCAAAATAGATTTGTTTTAAAGTTTGATACGGTATTTATCAGAACTGATAAAATGGTTTTTTCGAATGGTGAAATCCTCATAAATCCTAAAAACTTAGACAGCCTTCAGACGAATAACTTGGTAGATTCTATTCAAACAAAAGATATTTATACAACTAGAGGTGATACCAAAGCCATAACAAATTACAATTCCAATATTAGGGATTATAATGTATCCAGTAAGTCGGGAAAGCTATTTGAGCTAATCGACGAAAGCAGTATTTTTTCCGTAATTAAAAAACCTAAAATTGCCAGTGATTCTATTGACATTATTTTAGAAAACACAGCATTTCAAAATTATAAAAACAAGGTTCCTAGTCCGAACAAAAGCAAAAAGGTGACAGGCCTTGAACTTCAAAGAGAACTTGACATTTTAAAACCCAAAGAAGAAGAAATCATTGCTGAGGAGTTAAATGAGATAGAAGAAGACAGCACTTTAAGTGGTTATTATTTTCAAAGCGAATTTGATTATTTACCAAAATACGATTTAGACTCTACTAATGAAGCGGGAAATTTTGAATACCGTGTAATGAGCCTTGAAGAAAATAGAAGAAAAAGAATCAGGCTTTCTAGGGTACGTGGTTATTCCACAAAATTTGCCATAGATTATTTAGCTGGACAATTGGATAACAGCATCATTGCTTTCCATCAATACCAAAGCTACAACTTAGAGCCAAATGGAAATTTCAATCCAGATTTAAAAGGTATGTTAAAGTTTGGAGCAAGCGACCTCTTTGAAGACCACAAAATACTTGCTGGTTTCCGTATTCCTATATTCAACTTTGAACAGTTTGAGTTTTTTACCAACTATAGAAATTTAGAAAAGCAACTAGACAAACATTATACTTATTATCGCAAAAGCAATACTTTCAAAAGGGATGAAACAAGAAATGATCCTACCGAAAAGTACAAACTCATTACCAATTTTTTCCAGTACACTTTATCATATCCATTTGATATTACTAGCAGACTTGCTTTAAATATGGGTTATCGTCAAGATAAAAAGATAGCTCTTAGTTCTAAAGAGTTTTTAGATATAAAACCTGAATATGAGCAATGGCTTCAACTGAAACTGGAATATATTTTTGACAATACTTTTAACATTACACCTCATATATTATCGGGGTTGCGTTACAAACTTTACACAGAAGTTCACAAGCCTTTTAGTGCAGTAATAAATGATTCTGACATTGGGTTTAATATAAAAGATACTGGCTGGATGGGTGTAGTTGGTGGTGACATTAGACATTATAAAAAAATCCATAGACAAATTATTTGGGCAAACCGCTTCAGCTTTGCAAGCTCATTTGGTTCTAAAGGCATTGTCTATTTTTTAGGTGCAGTAGACAATTGGATTACACTTCCTAGCAACAATGGAAATACCGTTGACAACCCAAGATTTGACACAGACATACCTGTTGATCCTGAAGGAAAAGCAGATTATGCTTTTCAATCTCTAACTCCAAATTTAAGAGGCTTTAAGTTTAATGTTAGAAATGGAAGCAAGTATGCTTTGTTTAATAGTGAAATCAGAATACCTATTGTCACTTATTTATTCAATCGCCCAGTTCGTCAGCAATTTTTTAGAGATTTGCAAATATCTGCATTTACAGATATTGGTACTGCTTGGGATGTCGGCAATCCTTTCTCTGAAGAAAATAGATATACAACTTATGTCTATGATGGAATAACAGAAGACAGTGCAGGAAACAGTCCAGTAGTAGTAAGGGTACAATATTACAAAAACCCTATTGTAATCGGTTATGGATTTGGTGCACGCTCAACTTTCCTCGGTTACTATGTCAAATTTGACAAAGCTTGGGGAGTAGATAGTGGACACCGAAATGAGGGTATGTGGTATTTTTCTATTGGGAAAGATTTTTAGAACTCGAAACAAGGTAGCTGAGGAAACTCGAAACAAGGTAGCTGAGGAAACTCGAAACAAGGTAGCTGAGGAAACTCGAAACAAGGTAGCTGAGGAAACTCGAAACAAGGTAGCTGAGGAAACTCGAAGCAAGGTAGCTGAGGAAACTCGAAGCAAGGTAGCTGAGGAAACTCGAAGCTACGCGGCATCCCAAATTTGAGTACCATTTCCTACAACACGAATGCCTTGATGGAGGATTGAAAATTCAAATGGCGTATGTCCAAAAATTTCACCGTCCGCTTGAAGGTAAATAGGTTGTTCAGATTCCACCTTGATTTTTTTAGATCGAAAAGTTTCGACCATTGGATGTTTAGTAAATGAGCCATTAAACACCTTCAGAAAAACTTTAAGTGATTGCCACTTATTGAGTCCCCTAACCAGCGTCATATCAATCAGACCATCATTGGGAATGGCTTGAGGGCAAATTTTCATACCATTGCCATAAAACCTACAAATTCCAGCCGCCAACAACATCATTGGTGTTTGAATTTCTCGATTGTTAAATTTTAGTTTGACTTTTTGACTTTTATAGGATAGCAAACCTTGTAAGGCTCCTATGATATAGCTCAATTTCCCCTTTGTGTTTTTCAGATATTTCTGAGCGACATAAACATCAAAACCCGTTCCTGCAACATTTAAAAAATAACTCACCAAAGATTGCCCTTCTTTTTGATAGGATACCTTCCCAATGTCTTGCAAAAAGGTTTTACCCTTCGATATAACATCAATGGCTTTACTCAAATTACTTGGAAGTTCCATTGTTTTGAGCCAATCATTGCCTGTTCCCGATGGTAGCATCGCGAGCGTAATATCGCTAGAAGGCACTTTTTGTTGCATAAAAATGCCATTTATGACTTCATTGTAAGTCCCATCACCACCAGCAATAATAAATTTTCTGATACCTGAATCTATCAATGCAGCTACTAAATCAGAAGCGTGCTTTGCATATTCGGTAAAAGAAACTTCAAATGTGAATCCCTTTTCCTTTAAAAGCAGTTGCAACTTGTTTAAATCCCTATTTTTATTGGACCCAGATACAGGATTTATAATTAACTGCCAGTTGTTTAAATATTTATTCAAAGTTAATGTGATTGAAACAAAGCTAATATAAGCTATATTTGATAGACTGTTGTGTAGTTAGACCAAAATATATGTTTTGGTGACTTTTTAGTATATTTTTTATATCCTTGACAATAAAAAATGCCCAAACTATATTGATACTAAAAAATATCAAAATAGTTCAGGCATATTATTGGATACCGCCTAGCGTATTTGGCAGGAGTCGATGTGTAACCTCTAGCCTATTTTAAACCTAATTGGTAAGTTGCTTTTTTGCGAGCCGTTTTTTTCAGCTACTCTTATATTTAACAAACTTCCATTTTTTTAAATCTATTAGTGAATAATTACTAGCTTATTAATGCTATAAATCCCTTTTTTATTTCACCAAGTTCCATTTTAAGGAATGATTAACAGAAATTGTAAACAAAGTTTAAGAAAACGTGTTCTTTATTGCAACTTAAACCTAACAGGTAGATTAAACTCAACTTTAACAGCCTCCCCTCTTTCCTTACCAGGTTTCCAATTCGGCATGGAATTCACAACGCGCTCACATTCAGCACCACAACCTCCACCAATGTCTCTTACAACTTCGACATTTGACAAACTTCCATCTTTCTCTACTACAAATGAAATGACACAGATTCCATCTATTCCTGCATCTTTAGCTTCTGCTGGGTAAGTAATATTTGAATAAATAAACTGCATCATCGCATCTTGCCCTCCTGGAAATTCAGGTGGATCTTCAACCATTACATGTATTTCTTCTCCTTTATTATCTAATTCAAGTGCTTTTTCTGCTATTTCCAATTGGGCTGCTTTGTCTTTGGCTTGCGAAGCATCAACAGGAGAGACTGTCGTATCAGTTTTCTGGCATGAAAAGGTCAATATCAACATCGCTATTACAGGAATGATTGATAAATAAGACCATCTCATTGATCTATTTGTTTTTCTTTTTTGTAACATAAAAATTCGTTTTTTAACTGGTGAAAAATTAAATTGATTGGTCAGCTGCAAAGACAATTCTGGACAAGATTGATGAAGAATAAGCATTGCATATTTCTTCACATCTTTTGTCTCTTTAACTGTAGCCTCATCAGCCAGAAACTCATGAGTCAATTGGGTATATTTTTTCAATAAAAATGATAGTGGGTTAATCCAATTTATAACTTTAAACGTCTCCATTAACATCAAATCAATGCTGTGCATTTGTTTGCAATGAATGGATTCGTGTATCAATATTTTTTTATTTTCTGGAAGAGCTATATTGAAATTTTGAGGCACAAACACATTGTTAAAAAAAGAAGCAACTAAATGCACTCTACTAGAATAAATCAAATTGTATTCTTCTCTTTTCTCGCTGACACTGTTTTCTTTTAGTTGATGTATCTTCCATAAACCTCTCAAAAATTTCACAAAAACAAATGCACAACCTAAAAGATAAACAACCGTAAGCAACAAAGACAAATTAAAATAATTTCCAACACTTTTTTCAACTGCTTGAATGCCTACATTAATGGTGTCTAGTTGTATAGTAACCACTTCTAAAGAAGCCAAACCCAAACCAAAATCCAAGAAGGGAATGAGGATTGAAATCAAAGCAGAAATCAACAAATAAGCTCTATTGAATTTAAAAAAAGACAAGTTTCTAAAAACCAATAAATACAGTACAAAAAGACATGTAAAACAGATGTTCAATTCGAAAAGATAAGTTATTAAATTATTCATCGCTGCTATTGTTTATGGAATCAATTAATGACTGTATTTCTTCTACTTTCAGTTGATTTTCTTTTGCAAAAAATGACAACATATTGCTTGCCGATCCAGCAAAAAATCTTTTAACCAATCCGTTTACTGCGAATTTTCTATACTCATCTTTAGTAATGATTGGATAATACTCATGCGTTTTACCATAGGCTTTGTGTGCCACAAATCCTTTCTTTTCTAAAATCCTAACAACTGAAGAAATTGTGCTGTAAGGTGGTTTTGGATCTTTTAATTCATTTATAAAATCCCTGACAACGCCTCTTTCTAATTGCCAGATGATTTGCATGACTTCTTCTTCTACTTTTGTTAATTCTTTCATAGTCGATTCCTTTTGGGGCAACTGCAAGGTTGCCGTACTGCATTTTCGCATTATAACGTAAATATACGTTATATAATGTAGCATTACAAATATTTCAACGTAAAAATACGTTATATAACGCATAATTACAATTTTGTGACAGAATAATTTGCCTTCGAGTAATTCGGAGCAAGTCTGATAGGTTCAAGCAACTTTGCTTATCTCCAACATTAAATAAGGTTTTGTTGGGGAGAACCTCAGGCAACGATCAAGCAGTTCCTTCAAAGTAATTCGGAGCAAGTCTGATAGGTTCAAGCAACTTTGCTTATCTCCAACATTAAATAAGGTTTTGTTGGGGAGAACCTCAGGCAACGATCAAGCAGTTCCTTCAAAGTAGTTCGGAGCAAGTCTGATAGGTTCAAGCAACTTTGCTCATCTCCAACATTAAATAAGGTTTTGTTGGGGAGAACCTCAGGCAACGGCAGAGGTCATTCGAGTAGATCAGAACAAATCTGATAATTTCGAACAACTGTGCTTGTTTCAAACATTAGTTGTGTGTCAACTTTCTTTGCATTCTTGCATTCTCACATTCTTGCATTCTTGCATTCTCGCATTAAAAACTTAAATTTGCGGAATGGTAACATAAGTTGCCGTGAAAAAACATTTATGCCCAAAGCTTTAATCATAATCAATCGTTTAAATATTGGTGGCCCTGCTTCTCATGCGGCTTATCTAACAAAATACCTTCAACCTGATTTTGAAACGATGTTGATAACGGGTCAAATTGGTGATTCGGAAGGCAATGCCGATTATATGGCGAAAGAGCTTGGCATCGAACCACAGTATATTAAAAATATGCATCGTTCCATCAATCCTAAAAATGATAGGAAGGGTTATGGTGAAATTAAAAAAATCATTAAAAAATTTCAGCCTGATGTCGTTCATACGCATGCGGCAAAACCTGGTGCATTAGGAAGATTAGCGGCGTATAATTGTGGTGTAAAAAACATCCTCCATACTTTTCACGGACATGTTTTTCATTCGTATTTCTCTCCTATGAAAACACGCTTTTTTCTGGAAGCAGAACGATATTTAGCCAAAAGATCCTCCTCTATTATAGCCATAAGCCCATTGCAAAAAAAAGAGTTGGTTGAGGATTTCAAAATCTGTACTGCTGAAAAAATGGAAGTCGTCCGTTTGGGTTATGATTTTAAAAAGTTTTATGAAAATCTTGATGAAAAACGTGTTGAATTTAGAAGTAAATGGGGAATTGATGAAGATGAGATTGCAATAGGAATTGTAGGACGCTTGGTTCCTGTCAAAAATCATGGTCTGTTTTTAGAAGCTTTGAAAATTGCCCTGAACCAATCATCCATCAAAAAAATAAAAGCTTTTATTATTGGAGATGGCGAATCTAAAACGGAGATATTTCAAAAAGCAAAAGCTCTAAACCTTCACATTTCGGATTCTGCTGATAAAAAAGCCCAAATCATTTTTACGTCTTGGATAAAGGACATTGAAAAAGCTTACGCGGGCTTGGATATTGTGTGCCTTAGCTCCTTAAATGAGGGAACACCAGTCAGTTTATTAGAGGCACAAGCAGCAGGTTGCCACATTGTAAGCACCAATGTTGGAGGCGTGAAAGATGTCGTTGATGATCAAGCTTTTTTGTCAGAATCTGGCGACATTGAAGCTTTTGCTCAAAACTTAGTTGAATCAAGCCAAAATTACGACTACAAAATCAGGAGTCTAAATATCGGAAACCATAAAACAATCAAAGAATACAGCCTTGAAAGTATGATAAACAGGCATAAAAAGCTTTATTTTAAATATTTATAAATCAGCAGTCTGATTTACTAATATTTTTACATAATTTTGTCATATCACTAAGGAAACAACATTTTGACAGAGTTTTTCACTAACCAATTATTCGTTTACGGCTCCATTTTAACATTGGCGGCAATACTTTCATTTGTTTTTAACAAGTGGCTATTGACCCGTTCTGCAAACTTGGGATTTAAAGATTCAAACGAAAACAGACTAATTAGATGGACTTCCGAAACCAAGCCACTGGTTGGCGGAATTTCGTTTTTCCTCTTATTCACTATCGGATTTATAGCTGCAACCGTAATTAGTGGCGAAGATATCCTTGCCAACCCTAGCTATATTGGTTTGTATGTCTCCACCGCGCTCGCCTTTTTAATTGGCTTGACCGACGATGTTTACGAACTCAATCCATTTTTGAAGTTTATGGGTCAATTGGTTTGCGCCAACATCTTGTACTTTTCAGGAATATTTATAGAAATCAGTAGTCTGACAGAAATCAATTATGTCATTTCTCTTTTATGGGTTGTGGGCATGATGAATTCTATCAATATGCTGGATAATATGGACGGCATTACTGGAATTACTTCTACTGGAGTAGTTATCACCACTTTGATAATAATGGTTATTAGTGGAGTAATTTCTCCATTCTATTTCATATTGATGGCTGGTGTAATTGGAAGCTTGATTGGCTTTTTAAAATTAAATTGGAATCCTGCAAAAGTATATATGGGCGATGCTGGCAGTCAGTTTTTAGGAGCCTTTTTGTCCGCTGTATCTATGTTATATCTTTGGAATATTTATGGTGCAGCCAATGATCAAATCATTCGTTGGAGCCAATTTGCATTGCCACTGATTGTATTCATCCTGCCAATTATTGACACCATTACCGTATCAATCAGACGAATTGCAAGAGGACAATCTCCTTTTGTTGGAGGTCGCGATCATACAACACACAACTTAGCAATTTGGGGTTTAAAAGATTATCAAGTAGGATTGACATTTGTTGCAATCTCTGTAGTCTCTTCTTTCCTAGCAATTTGGATTTACAACAATATGATGCTTCAACCAATAAGCTGCACACTTCTTGCGCTGACTTATTTCCTTTTGCTATTCGGAGGCATCCAAATGATTTACCAATTAAATCAGAAGAAAGCCGAAGTTGCAAAACCTTCTACTACCAAAATAAAGCCTATTCAAGTTGCTTTGCAACGCATTGAAGGTGGCGTTGGTTCACGTTCTGTTTCCAATAGTAAAGTCAAAGTTTAAAACAATTAATCTTCAATAAATGCATTATCTCGCAATATTTGCAGGCGGTGGTCTAGGCAGTTTGTGCAGATATGGCATTTCCAAAATCGCCATTCCTTATTTCGGTAGTTTTCCGATTCACACCTTATTGGCAAATATTTTTGCCAGTGCCATTTTGGGTTTTCTCACAGGTTTGTTTTTAGTAAAATTTTCTAGTGCCGCAGATGAATGGAAGCTTTTTGCAGCCACTGGTTTTTGTGGTGGTTTCAGCACCTTCTCCACTTTTAGTTTAGAGACCTTCAAACTCATTCAAAACAATCATTTTTTCCTTGCTTTTTTGTATGTAATGATTAGCGTTGCTGTTTGTGTTGGGATGGTTTATGGTGGGTATGTTTTGGGGAGTGGTGGATAATAGAAATATCGAAGGCTATAGAAGTACTGAAATAACATATAAAGTATAAAAAATGTTAAAAAATCATAAAAAACAAACATATATGTTTACATTTGGTTTAAATTGGAGTTAAATAACATAATAGACGGATCATTGTATGCCATTCAATGGGAGGACCAAGTGTATAATTCATTGGATCAAATGGCTATTTTATATACAGATGTAGAATATTTGGAAAGTTATTTTGATAAAAATTCTGAAAAATTTGAGTATTACAAAGCAAGAAGTTATTCTCTTGAAGAGGCTGTTATGCGAACTATAAAAGAAGCAAATGAGTTAATAAAAGAAATAAAAAATTTAGCTTCGGAAAACATTAAAGAAGGTGATGAATCTCTTGATGACTTATTTAAACCTTTGCATACTCCAGAGGCTTATAATCATCCAAGATATCATACAGATGTAAAGGCAAAAGGACATCCAGATGAAGCTCCTTGGTTAAGAGTATATGCAATTAAATGTGATGACAATTTTTATGTAATCACAGGTTTTGGAATTAAGTTGGTCAGAGATATGAGAGAGGATTCTAATCTAGTTTTAGAGTTAAATAAGTTGCAAAAAGCTACCGATTTTCTGAAATCAATAGGAATGATATAAACAAATAGTTATGAAGTTAACAAGAGCCGAAAAAATCAAATTACTGAATGCAAAATCAAAACCTCAAAATCCTGATGCTAAATGGATGCAGATAGCCAAATGGAATGAGGAACATGCTGACGCATTAGAGGATTATGTGATAATTGCACTGAGGATTAGTGCCACATTGAAAGAAAGAAAAATGACTCAAAAAGAGTTAGCGGAAAAGCTGAACGTATCTCCTCAAGCACTTACTCGAATTATGAAAGGTAGACAGAATTTGACTTTAAATAAGGTAAGACAAATTGAGAAAGTTCTGGGTGTCTCTATGATGAAAGTTAATAAAGTTGAAAATTGTCAATTACAAGTCAAGACTAAATTAATACCAGTTGAAGTTCATTATAATCTTTCCAAGTCAGCTTTTGAAGGAGATGTGAAAAAATTAGACTCAACTATTAATCAAGATCAAAGGAAGTCAACAGTCAATTTAAGAGTAGCTTCATGAATAAAAAAGAAAATAACATTCAATTTCAATTAATTGACATTACAACTGAACAATTTGCTGTCTTTGAAGAAAATTACGAACAAGGAAATTATGAGTTTGGTATTGATTTACAGTTTAGAGTTAGTATAAGTAGCGAACAAAAAGCAGTAGGTATATTTACTAAGTTTTCTTTTTTACAAAGTACTAATTTGGTTTTGGCACTAGAATGTGGTTGTCATTTTCAAATTGAAAATGACTATTGGAATGCAAATATTAAAAATAATTCATTAACACTTGACAAAGATTTACTAACACATTTTTTACTTTTGACAGTTGGAACAACTAGGGGGGTTCTTCATGCAAAAAAGCCAAAATGGTCAGAAAATCTAATGTTGCCAACAATAAATGTAACTTCTATCATACAAAAAAATATGTCTTTTTATTTGGAAGATGAAGATAATATAGTACCACCCTAACTAAATAAGCACATCTTAGAAAACCAGACTCAACAGCTTTGTAAAAAATACTTAACTGTTATCTTTCTGTAGTAATTATGAATTTTTCTTTTGGAGTGAAGTCATTGGAATTTAGGATATATAAAACGAGAGCAAGCAAAAAAGGAGTAGGCGGATAAAGATTTAAGTCATAGACTGACTAAAAAATCTTCTGCATTACGAGCTTCTTTTTTACCTGCTTTAATGAGCTTCATTTCTTCAACAGCTTCTTTAATTTCACTCATCAGTTGAGCTTTCTCTTCTGTAAGCTCTTTGATTTTAACATATGGCAAACTTTTAAGGACTTCTAACAAATGAAAAGCCTTTTTATCTTGGATATCTAATAGAACTTTCATAAATCACTCATTTTAAAACAAAAATACTCATTGTCTTTTACAATTTCAAACAAACCCTAATCATACCTCAAAGACTCAATCGGATCTAACCGTGAAGCCTTTATAGCTGGATAAATGCCTGCTACAATTCCGACAATCAAACAGAAAGTGATTCCTACTAAAATCCACATCCAAGGAATAATGAAAGGACCGTTTACCATTACTGAAACAGCATTTCCCACAATGATTCCCATAATCACTCCAATGATTCCTCCTATCTGACAAATTATTACAGCCTCTCCCAAAAATTGCAGAAGAATGGTTCTATTTTTTGCACCAATTGCCTTGCTGATTCCAACTTCTCTCGTTCTCTCGGCAACTGCCACCAACATAATATTCATCAAACCGATTGCGGCTCCAAAAAGTGTAATGGCGGCAATGATGTAAGCTGCAACAGCTAAATAAGATATTTGCTCGACAAACATGGAGGAGAGTTTATCGCTTTTTGAAATACTGAAATCGTCTTCTTCGCTTAAATCTAATTTTCTAATGCTTCGCATGATTCCAGTCGCTTCGGAGGTCGCTATGTCAATATCATATTCGGGATCAACAGAGACATTTATGATATAAGATCTTCTGGAACTTGGAAATTTACTCCTTGCATTTATAACAGAAATCAAACACATATTTCCACTATTAAAAACTCCAGACGAACCTTTTTCGGCAAGAACACCAATCACTCGGTAAGGTTTTCCTTCTATACTGATTTGTTGCTCTAATGATTTTTCTGCTTTTCCGAATAATTTCTTTGCCAAAGAGCCACCTATTATGGTTACATTCACCCCTGACCTCACTTCTGGCTCTGAAAAATTTCTACCAATGCCAACTTCCGCCGTTCCTAAAGTTAGATAGGTCTCATCTGCCGCTTGTATAAAGACAGTTGGGTCCGTTTTTTTATCTTCATATTTAATGGTTGCCATTATTTTAACATTGGTGTTGATGCCAATATTAGAAGGGTAAGCATATCGCTCTTTAAATTCCAGAGCCTGCTCCAAATTGATTGCATCCGAAGAACTTCTCCGATGCCTTGGTCCAATAATTCCCGATCCTTTTTTATCAATAGTGTACGTATTCGCCCCCATCCCTTTAAAGGCGTCTGTAATACCTGCTTTTATACCATCAACGGCAGTCAAAATTCCAACAAGTGCCGTTATACCCAAAGCAATAATAAGCAAGGTCAAAACCGATCTCAAAAAGTTTCCACGAATGGATTTAAGTGCCAATGATGTTGTATCAAGAATGTTCATTTGTGTATAAATATAAGGTTTTTTTGGTGATAATTTATAACAAATTCAGTCAATACTGCTATTTAAGCAGGTGATTTCACAACCAAGGCAAACCAAGCCTTTGACAGCATAAATCGAAAACAAACGTTGCCTGAGGTTCGCCAATACAAAATATAGTCACTTCAAATAATAGACAAGTTTGTTCAAAATTAACAAAGTTGTTTAAAACTGCTCAAAGGCAATTTTGGACGGAACATATCATCTTCGATCAAGTTGTCTCCCCGCTGCCCGCTGCAATATTTTTATGCGTGTATGGTAAAGACCTACGAGGTAGGTGTCTCAAAACTTGAAAAAGTATTCCTACCTTTTAAAGAACTCTTTTCGTTTAATTGCCTGATTATCAGATTTATTCTTCTTTTTCCAATCATTAATGTTGGACATAAAAACGGTTTCAA
>Ga0209187_1002118_pt1 | contig 19925 bp, 14 predicted proteins | sample BantaG_FD_187430 | JGI IMG/M metagenome (GOLD analysis project Ga0209187, IMG submission 187430) | Marine algal microbial communities from Bantry Bay, Ireland - BantryBay_4 metaG (SPAdes) (version 2) | ecosystem: Host-associated > Algae > Red algae > Unclassified | place: Bantry Bay, Ireland...
TGGTCACCTGCGGTGAGTCGCGATGTATTTCAAGCACCAAATTAATTTTCTGTACCCCGAGTGTGACTCGAACACACAACATTATATTTCTAAAACATACGCCTCTTCCAATTGGGCTACCGGGGTCTATGCACAGTATCCATTACAATGACAAGACTGTTCAGCGTACTATACTGTTATCCGTCAAAAACAATTAATAAAATTTACATTTGCTCAGCTACACACAATTCTCGTGCTAGCTTATTAGAATAAACTAAACTACCAAGAATAGAACCGCAGCCGAACACTATGCTGGAGTTCAAACATATTTTTAGTTTGTGTATACACAGGTATACATATCATATTGAATGCCCTTACAAAGGTGCTAACATTAAATTCAAACGGTACAAAATAATTGAAAAAGGAAATTTATTTTGCAGTCGTTAGAAACAACCGCAAATTAGATGGGTTGCTCTAGCTAAAATAATCTCGTCCGAGTGAAAGTGTCACTAACCATTCGTTCATCAGAGTATTTATCTGATTCGAAATCTTATATCTATGTACTTTATTTTTCATTACGCTGCAAAGATAAGTCGTAATTTTTTTAATTGTCAAAGAATTGTCAATAAATTTTTTCATTTTTTTGAGGTGCCCTTCTAAGATTCCAGTGAATCATATCCTATATTAATTATATGAGCATAAAAAAAGAGCGCACTCTCATCAAGAATGCACTCATTGCTTATTTTAAAATTCTATTTCTACTTCAAAAGAATAGTTGATAATACAAATTTCTTTTCAGCAGGTTCTTTTTTACAGTGAACCACTTGATTGTTTGATTCATCAACATATACATATCTTCCTTTAGAGTTTCTCTTCACAAACTCTTTGCTGATTGTACCCGTATTCTTATTTACCTGTAAGATCATATCAGATGAATCCGTAGTAGAATTTCCGAATGCGAATACAACGTGATCACCAGATTCTTTGTAGAAAAATAAATAAGGCTCTGAATGTATCTTTACGGGAACACTTTCACTAATGAGAAGCTTACCATCTTTATCTAAATGAATATAAATCAGATTGCCTTTCTTCTCGGGATTTGAATCTTGGTTTGCATCTATATAAATCAGATTGCCCAACATAAATGTAGATCCATCATTCATTTTAATCATATGTTCAAACTGAGTTCTCTTGATCGTGTAATACTGTGAGTTCAAATCAAACATTGCTGTATTCGAAGCAGTTTCACTGAAGACGTTGACTTCGTATTTAGCTTCACCATCTCCTTTCTTTAAAAATCCAGATGAGCTACTGTTAAAAACAGTATAAGCATCTCCATTTGTCAAGATATCGTATATGAACATTTTCTTTTGTCTAGATTCAAATAATTTATCTAATACAAGATTCATTTCATTATCAAAGAATAAAATTCTCTTTTTTAGATCATCTTCTTTATCAGAGAAAAGTACAGCACTACCAACTATAACCGCCTCTCCATTCTTCATAGCTCTGACATTATAAATATCCTCTAGCCAAGCAGGGCTATCAAAAAGCACATCAACATGAGAGATAGCTTTCATTTTTTCTATTCGATAGATTCTTTGCTCAAGATGTCTATTACCTTTCTTTTCTTTATTTTTTCTATAGTGCTTACCATAGATTCCTACGTAATACTTTTGATCTGGATAATACCAACCATTTTGCTGATTTGGAACATAAGATGTTTTTGCCTCTTTATTGAATTCATAGTTAAGCCCAATATTCGGCATTCTACTTAGCACTCTTTTCTGAACACTGGCTTCAGAAGATTGCTGAGGGGCATAATCCGCTAAGAATGGATACTTATCAAGGATTGCTTTTCCTTCTTCGTGCTTAGCTAAATTATCAAAATTTAATGGCTCTGTATATGCGATAACATCCTCGGTAACCTGAGCATTAATAAAATGGCAATTAAATAGGAACACCGTTATAATAATCGTCACAAAATATTTCATATCTGTACTTTTTTGATTTTCAAAAATTTATAATTTAAAAATACAATTTTTATACCTATTTTAAATTTATTCATTGAGTCCACTCCGAAAACTGACGAATTGCATAAAATGGAATATTTTGGATGAAATTTTTGATTTTGGAAATTCAGTGATGCCTGAGCATCAGTGGATTGAGAAAATGAAAAATATCGCCAAAAGAAACATTTTTGGTTTTGTGAGTTTTCGGAGCGGACTCTTCATTTATTCTTCATTTTTCTGCAAGGGATCGTAGCGGTATCTGCCGTAGTCAAGATGGCATGAAGCTCCGTCACGGGAGGCTGCGACGATAGGAGTAGACTGTCGAGATGGTTAGCTGAATCCATCTTGACAAAAGCAGGTAGTAGTGGAGAGCCCGACCTCGTGGCGTAGTGAAACGAAGTCAAGAGGATGCAGGCGAAAAGAATTATGAATTATGAAAGCTATTCTTATAACTTCATACTACATTCAGATTCGCAGTCTTACATTATAACTTATAGTATTTAAAAATTGATAATGAGAATTTACATTGGTAGAGAAACAATCGAATTTTTCTTTGCTAACGCCTAATACCTTTTTTACACATTGAAGTTTGATCATACTTTCAACTTATGTGCGGAGAAAAGGAAAAGCAACCAGGCGATGAACACGATGACAGTGGCGGCGATGAGCGGGTAATGAAAGTTGAAAGCCGTCAAATAGCCGCCGATGATCGGAGGTATGGCTGCGCCGATGGACTGCATAGATTGGTTGATACCGAGGATGGAACCTTGTTGCTCACTTGATGCCTGAGCAGAAATTGTGCTCAATAAATTGGGCGTTGTGATACCATGACTGATGGCGATGATGGGCGCTATAAAATACTCCCAATACACATCGGTCGGGAAGATCACCAATAATAAGCCTATAGATAGACCCAAAATCGAAAACTTCAGCAAGGTGCTTGGTTGATAATTTTTCTTGGCCAAGATGCGGACAAAAATCCCTTGTGTGATGACCAGCCAAATACCTACCCATGCGTAGAAGAGACCGATGTCTTTTTCGGTATAATCAAATTTTTCGATAAGCGCAACCGCGAAAAATTGGGTGAAAAATGTGAAGCCTAAGGAGAACATCAGCGCGACCGAAAATATGGATCTTAGGTTCGGCATCTTGAAGGAGTATACTATATTTTGTATCCCCGTAAATAAGCTTACCGCTCTTGCACCCTTCTCCTTGAGGGTCTCTGGAAATAAAAATATGAGCAATATAATGTTCACTAAAGTAAGGATTGTAGTAAACCAAAACGGTGTCGAGGGATCGAACCAGGAGACAACCGAGCTGTCTGCTAAAACACCGCCAAGAGCTGGGCCGAGAATAAATCCAAGTCCAAATGCCATACCTATCATTCCAAAATTTTTTGTCCTATCTGAGCCTTCAGATACATCAGCAATCGCGGAGTAAACAATGGAAATATTGCCTCCTGTAAATCCAGGCAAAAGTCGACTAAAAAACAACAACCAAAGTTGGCCACGCAAGAGAGCAATGGCAAACAGGAAGTAACCAACCATAGTTCCTATAAGAGAAATCATGAGTAGTGGCTTGCGCCCATGCCGATCAGACAAGGCTCCTAATATAGGAGCTCCGAAAAATTGCATTATTGGAAACGAGGCTAATAAGAATCCATAGATTACAGATCGGTCTTCATATGATAAAGTCTCTGCAAAAAAGCCTGAGCCTGAATCGAAAAACAATGCCGGTATAACTGGAATGATAATTCCAATACCCAACATATCTATGAAGACAGTCAGGAAAACGGGTAATAATATATTCTTTTTATTTTGGATAAGATTATAATTTTATGCCGTCATTCCTCCATCTATCGGCAGTGCTATGCCATTAATAAAGCTTGCCTGATCCGAACACAACCAAAGGATTGTATCTGCTATCTCTTGAACTTCACCAAAGCGTCGCATGGGAATTCCTTTCTTTAGCTTTTCTGAAAGTCCCTCAGAGATACTCTCCATCATCTCTGGATGAAATAATCCAGTGATCGTAAAGGCGGGACAGATGGCATTGATACGGATGTTTTTTTTGGCGTACTCCATCGCTGCTGTTTTTGTCATCCCGACTACAGCATGCTTGCTTGCCGCATAGGAAATGCTCTTAGGTAAGCCGCGCAATCCAGCCACACTCGCCGTATTAACGATCACTCCCCCACCTTGTTTGAGCATCTGAGCGACCTGTAATTTCATTCCATAAAAAACGCTATTGGCATTGACCGCCATGACCGTATCCCAATCCTCATTGCTAGTGTGTATCATGCCTGTGGGTAGGTTACTCATACCTGCATTATTAATGGCAATATCAATACGTCCATACTCTTCTATTACCTTTTGATGCATGGTTTGCATAGCATCCCAATCTGCGACATTGGTCTTGATGAAAGTGGAATTGCCTCCCTGTTCTGCTATTTCTTGCACGAGGGTTTGACCAGCGGACTCATTTAAATCTACCGCGATCACTATGTCTCCCTGCGCTGAAAATGACAAAGCGGTCTTTCTACCTATGCCAGAAGCAGCTCCCGTAATAAGTACTACTTTAGTATCTCCCATACTTTCTTATTGAAAATTGAAGATATGACTTTTAATTGCAGATTCAAGGAAATGTTAGAATTTGTAAAAATTGACCTGAGAATCTAAATTATTCAATTTTGTGTAATTCGTAAGTTCTCGGAGAAGCCTTTAAGGTAAAGTGATTTATTCAAATACGACTTTCTGGTTCATTAGAATATCTCCGCTTTCATCACGGAGAACAACAATAAAAATTCCGGCTTGAAGACTTTCCAGATTTAAATAGCTTTCACTATTTACAAAACTCATGTCTCTCTCAAAGACTAATTTTCCATCTGATTGATACACCTGTGCCTGGGCTAACCCTTCTACACTATACTGAATAATGATACCACAATCCGTAGGATTGGGGAATATATTACCCTCAGCAAAATCTTCAACCTCCGTACCATTAGGAATTTTAGAAAAATATGGTAGCGCGAAATTGAAGGCATCTACACCAATCTTTTCTCCTATCAAACGTCCAGGTATATCATCCACTGGCGGGTGTATGCCACCCCATATTCTGGAAAGGCTGCACTGGTCAGAAGCGTCTCGATAGGTAGCCCACTGTAGAACAACATCTTCTGTAGGTCCTTCCTCAAAAACTAGAAAATCATTTTTTGCAGCATTGAACTCTCCCATACCACCTGGAAAAAATGGATCACCCGTAAGGCTAGACAATACCTCTGCAGCGGCTCGGCTGTAGGTGGAATGCCCAGAGATGTATCCTGCAAATGGTGGCGTTACAAAAGTTGGTCGTTGATAAGGCCACCACTCACTTCCCGGAACCCAGCCAACCCCAGCTATATCTGTATCTGGATTATTTATAAAATCAGGACCCTTCCAGGCAAAGATTTTAATCTCACCGATGTTTTGACCAAGATCTCCTTCCAATGGATCACCCTCTTGGATGATCTCTACGTAACCTGGTATGAGCGGAATGCCAAATGGATGATAGTTGCCCATGCCTGGATCACTGCCTTGACCATATTCTGCCATTCCACGAATAGCGGAAACAGGTCTAACATAATCATACCATCCTTTGATGCCCCAGGCCGATATGGCCACATCATGCATCGCGCCTCCAAGTATAAAATATGATTTCACATCCCACTCTAAGTCATTCAAGACTTTTCCTTGGCCCATGAGTTTCTTTTCGAATTGAGGGTGATCATTGACAGTATTTAAAAGCGTGAACCAGTGTCCTGGTGGGGTTTCAGAATCTGGTCCGTCTGCCCAAAACTCTGCTAAGATGCGTGCATAATCACTACGCTTAACCAAGTTGGGCACGTAAGGTAGACCTGTCACTGGATTCAAATCATGACCTTCTCCTTTATCACCTCCTTCGTAAAAATTATAAAAATTATCATATTCAGAAGTATTTTTAGGATAACTAGAAATATTGCCGATGGAAGCTGGGCTAATATCCCACTCGGTATCATCGACTGGATCAAGATGGGATGACCAAACTGACACCATACTATGCCCCCATTTGTATGGATCACTTAATCCAGTTTCTCCAGAATCATTCAAATAGGATGGTGGTCCGGGATCGTAATATATTTTGTAATTATAGCCATCTCTTTCGTGCTGAGTCGCTACACTATCTTGAAGTGAGAATGGCAACACACTTCCCCATTCTGGACTCAAAAAATCAGGCGCATCTATCCCAATCGGGTTTCCAGACTGATCTATGAATTGCGCAAAGAGCAAAGGTTGCCAGCGATTCAAATCTTCGATATTTGGATTACCCGGAGTTTCTATCACCAAAGGGGGATTGACAGGTTGGTAGGCTATATTTTCATAGGCATTAATTTCATTAGACCCATCTTGTAATCCGAATAAAATTATCTGCTGCGCTATATAATTTCCTACTTCAGCAGCACCACAATTATAGTCAGTCGAGGTATTAAAACTATCATATCCCAAGCTGTACATTAAAAACTCTATACGATTTAATATGTCTCTATAATCAGGTGCGTTTGTAAAACGGTGTACTATCAAACGATAGACTGCATAACTCATAGCTTCCTCTTGCGCTGCTTTGACATCAGTAGGTATAGGAAATGATCGTAAGGGGATTGTAAAGTTATGATTGGTTTTTCCTAAAAAATAGGTGTCAGCTGTGGGCTCATATATTGCCCAAGCATCATACATGGCAGCAGAGATGTGAAATAAATTTCGAGCATGGACCGTAGGTCGAGCAAAATCATCTCGAATAGCTTCGAGTAATTCTTCATTCCACTGCCGGGCAATACTATGTTGTGCGACAGAAATAGAGCTGTAAAATGGGCTAAATAAAACTATAATTAGCAACCATTTTTTAATGATAGAATACAAGGAATAATTCAATCTAAAAATTTCTTTAAATAGCGTTTATTGAGTTTTATACATCTTAATTAATAGAGGTTGATAAAATATGAAATTAATATCATCATATAAACCTACACAAGGTTGTGTATTACTCAATATCCACTCCTTTTAATAATGTAGAATGAAGATATAATATTTTGAATTAAGGAAATAGAAAATGTTGTTATGGAATTGTTATTGGCTCCTCGACTTTAACCTTTAAAATAGACCAATCGCCATTTGCGTCTTAAATATTAGGTGGCTTCACGTTGCGAAGCAATTACAACCTAGGGGGCAAAATAGTAAAGGAACTGTTGCTACAAGAGACAGCAAGAAAGATTCTCTTTTTAGAATTAGCAAAGCGACTGATGAACAACAAAATAGTTCACTATGTAATATGAGATAGAAATTATACTAATTTTGATGGTAACTTGAATTAAGTTAATGAGGATGCTCATATGCACTTAGATATTACCGACTACATACATTTGGTCCATAGTAGGACTTTCGACACCACCAAGTGGTTCAAGTGTCACCGCAAAGGCTTGCGGATTTTGAATAAAAGGCACTTCTTTTAACTTTGCTATATCTTGGCCTAGATCGAAAACACCCATATCAACAGGCTTTCCATCCACGATAGCCCATAGCTGGTACTGCTTGTCTTTACTAGGAATTGGTAAGGACGCGATATTAAGTAGTGCAGACTTTGAATCTCCATTCCAGTATACAACGGCGTTTGATTCTGGAGATAATGGCGTCCCTTCCATTACTACAGGTTGTGTATTTAAATCTTTGAGAACAGCCATATGCTTTATCAAAATGGCTTCACCATTTTTATTTTTCTCGCACTGAGCTAGTAGAGCTTGATGCTTGGTCTGAAGCTCATTTTTTTCGTTGACTAAGGCATTATTTTGTTTGTGGAAATAGTATGTTCCAGCGGCAAAAATGATCGCCAAGATCATGCCCAAAAGCTCCCAACGAGACATGCCCGTAGATTCATCTTTTGGTGGTGTATTTTTATCATTAGGAAGATCATAAACTTTAGCATCTAACTGAGATATAATTTTCGCCTTTAAATCAACTGATGGATTGATTGCTTGGGCTTGACCAAACTTAAAAAGTGTTTCTTCTATACTATTTATTTCCTCTTGTAGTACAGGATACTTCGCCGCATAACGAATCACCTCTGCGCTTTCCTGCGGAGTAGACATACCAAGCACGTGCTGCTCGAGTATTCCTGATTCTATGTATGCTTTTATATCCAAAATTATTTCGTTACTTTCTTATTATCTTATAAAATAAATTATCATCAATATTATGCCCAACACTTCGCCACTGAGCGAACTCCTAAGTTCTCGCAATGCGATCCTAAGTCTCGATTTAACTGTCCCCAGAGGGATGTTTAATTCGTCGACAATTTCTCTTTGAGTAAATTGTTTAAAATATACTAGTTCTATTATTTTTTGGTACTTGACATCCAGATTAGTAATAACCTTTTCTAAACCAGGATCTTTTGATTTTTCATCCGAGACGTAAGCCTCGTTATTATTATATACGTTAATGTCGAAGGGATTGGATTTCTTTTCTGCTTTAAATTTTGCAGATCTTGTATAATCTATTGCAGAATTACGGGCTATGTTGACTAACCATGTATATAGTCTACCTTTTGAAGCATCATAACTATCAGAATTGTTCCAGACTTTGAGGAGTACATTCTGTAGCACTTCTTCCGCATTTTCACGGGTGTTAACGATACGAACAATAAGCCCATAGAGCGCAGGCGAGTAATTGTCATAGACTAGGCTAATTGCTTCCTTCTTTCTTTCTTTAAGAAGTGCAACTATACGTATTTCTATATCACTAAGGCTCTTATTTTCCATTTACTTACGGGCTAAAAGTACAGCTATCTGAATTAGATTAAAAATTTATTACATATATAATTTAAAAAAGCGATGGTTCTTCAAATGAAGAACCATCGCAACAATACCAAAAAACCAAATAAAACTATCTTAAAGTTCTTTAATATGTTACACATACTAAACAACCTGTTTTTAAAAAAGATTGGTCAGGTTTAAAAAAAGAGGCTATCAAATGTATATTGACAGCCTCCTATCAATTTAGAAAATTTTGACCACAACCTAAATATTAGTCAACCTTTAAGAACTTATGTGTCTTAGTATTCTGCAAAGTTTTAGACTTAGCAGCAGGTTCGAGTGTATTTAAGTAGTAGTACCCAGCTGGGTAGTTTGAAATATCAAAAGATATTTTATTCTGACCTTCAAATACTTCATAACTGAAATTACTGATCGCTCTTCCATTAACATCGAATACTAAGAAGTCAGCAACTCCATTTGTTTTAGAAGTTATCGTTGCATGTACCATAGTCTTCGCAGGCAATGGGAAAATAGTTCCAATCTCAATTGCGCTTTCAGCAGCAACTGCAGGTGCATCATTTCTTTCTACTCTACCAGAAGTAACAGCGTTAGAAGCATATATTGCAGACGCTCCAGCAAATGGTTGATTGTAGCTTGGGAAGAAGTTTCCTGATGCACTTGGCATGTTGAATCCTAGGACTCGTCCACCACCATTAGCACGCTCTGCAACAAAAATTCTATCAGTAGTAGATTCATATGCGATATCCACAGGATTACCCAAGAAGGTGTTGTTTCCTCCAACTCTAATCTGCTCTGAAGCAGAAATCATATTATCTGCTGTAGCAGCAGTGAAGTTTCTGATCACTAAGAATGCTCCATCATCTGCACTTCCCGCTGAACCGATGTCCGTCAAAATCAACATATCATTTTCATCTACATAAGTTATTCCGTGTGTACGTACTAAACCTTCCACTTCTATCTCTCTTGATACTTCTAGAGCACCATCTGGAGCAGTAAATATATCGTCGAATACAGCAAGTCTGTTAGAGTTGTCGATTACAGCCCATAATGTATTTTCGATCACATGAAGTCCCCAAAGATTAACAGATACATCGTTAGTTTTCAACAAATTAACATTGTTACCATCTACTTCGTATACTATAAGACTGTTTTGGTTACCGTTAGATTCGGCAGCATCTTGCGCTACAATTACCCAATCCTTGTTTACAGCAATTTCACGTCCATTTGCAAAATCAGAACTTGAAGATGCAGACAAACTAAGTGGGTCATTATTTGATAAGCTAGAACCAACGCTATTATATAAATCGATTCTGTTATCAGTTCTGTTCAACTGGATCAAACGATCTTCAATATTATCAAAGTAAATACCGTCTGCATCTACAGCAGCAGACTCCTTTGCTGACATACTTACAGCGAAGTCTGGATATATATTGAAAATACCAACTATACCTTCTGTATTAGTAGATACAAATAATCTTGCATCAGAATCTTGACCACCAGTGCTACCAGAAACCGTAACAGTTGCTAGACTTTCATCATCTTCATCTGGCGTTTGATTAGTATCGTTACCAGGTGCACTATCAGGATCGTTCTGACCTGAAGCCATAACTTGTACGAAGTTGTTAATCTCTCCAGATTCAACTGAAAATAGATTTTGCTGTAAAGTAGCAGATTGTCCAGGACCTAGAACGTCAATTCTCCAAGTACCCGTAAAGTTGTCATAGCTACCTACAGAAGCTGTTGAGTTAGAGAACACAAGTCCACTTGGAAGTGGTGCACTAACTGTAATACCTGTGGCATTTAGAGGTCCATTGTTAGTAAGTGTAATCTCGAATGGCACGGCCTCAAATAGTGGATAAGAATCAGCAGGTGTAGTAATTTCCAACTCAAGATCAGCGTCTGTCAATGGATTAATTCCTCCACCATCATCTCCTCCATCTACAAGCTTACCACCACATTCACCTGTCGCAGAGAAAGGTGAAGCTACGTAAGGGAATGTAGATTTGAATGGTACATCATTGCTTTCAACTCCTGTTGTATAAGTAAGTACATCAAGTAGATCTTGAGAAACTGGATTGTTTCCATCAAAATCATCATACCATAAACCGACAGCAGCCAATACGATACCTGATACAGCCTGTAATTCAATTCTAGTAACATCATCTTCTAGTCTACGACCATTAGGGAATCCATCCATATTTGGAATAAATTCTAAGTCAGCGTTACCATTAAATCTTGGATCTGTTAAACCTAGAACAGCAGCATTTACTAAACCTAAAGTAGAGAAGTCTGGAGAGTTTCTATCCGTTACTGGTGTAGCCATGTTCAATCTCAACATATCTCCACCATTTGGTAAGAAGTTGTTGATAAAAGGCTTGCCTTCAGCTAAAGGATTTCCGCCCTTACCTGTAGCCAATTGATATGGAGGGAAGTTTGGTGCTCCTGTATGAAATATCGGCCATAAATCTACTGATCTAGGCAATCCTGGGCCAGGCAATAATAGCGTTCCAAAAATTGCATCATCTAATGCAGTTCCTTCTACTGCAGCCGAACCTTTCAAACCAAATAAACCATCTTGTCCATTACCGAAATCAAATGATCCTAAAGAATTTCTTTGTATTCTCAATGGAGTAAAAGAAGGAACAGCACCACCAAATTGGTCGTCGTCCATATATAGTGCAAGCTCAGGATTGTAAAAGAAAGGATCTAATATGTCGTCCGTAATCTCATCGTATGGAGAGATGAAGTTCCAATAATCTTTTTGTCCGATTGGCACTACCGCTTCGTTAGTAAGAGGCATACCTATTCTAGATACCTGGACAAAATCACCATCGTACATAGCATCTGGTCCATCCGTGTTGAATGTCTTTATTTGCTTACGACTAGCTGCAGCCCATACTCCGATAACATAGTCAGCATCTAAGATATTTGTAGGTGTTGATGGTGCACCGTCTTTCAATAAAGTAGTAATAGGAATCTGTAAAGCAATAGTAGATACATTGAAACAAGCTACACCGTCTCTATTGTCTCCATCTTGTCTAGCAGAATTACCTAAATCAAAAATACCACCTAGATCTACAAAAAATGGATCATCAGACGGTCCAGCAAATACTCTTTCTCCCGTAGAAGCTGTCATGATTGCACCAGTGATAAGTTCTTCATAAGTTGTACCTAATCCAACTGCAGATTCTATTGATCTTGGTCCGATATTCGGCGGAGGTACTATTCCGTTTTCAAGAATTGTTTCAAACGTCATTCCACCATCCATACTTCTTTGTAAAGTATAAGTAGTTTTGATGTTTTGTGCCCCAAGTCTAATGTTGAAGAAAGTTGTAGGATCTTCATTTTCCCTTGCGAAAGTTAAGTAGTAGGTAACGTCGTCACCTGGTGTCGCAGCATCATTATCGATATGAATCTCATATCTAACATGGTCACTGAACCCATACCAGTTTGGACCACCTTGTGGTAACTGAAAAGGTACATAACTAGCTATGATCGTAATCATATCAGGATTATCTGGAGATCTAAATGCATACAAATCTGTATTATCAGCAAATGGATCTAAAGAAATTAAAGGGGCTTCTCTGTGACTTGAAGCGAACGCTTGGTGGAACATAAAGAAACACAACATAGTCGCTATGAAAACAACATTAGCTGGGAATCTCCACCTCTTTGAGTGTAAATTTTTCATTTATTTAATTTTAATGATTTAAAAAAAGGCAGAGACAAAAGTTGAAATTAGTTTTTAATCTTATGTATGCCTGGTATCCGAATTTGTTTGTAATGGGTTACGGGGACTGAACTTACATCGTCATGGAAAGCTTAGCTTTCATATTTTTAACCTCAGAAGAATTCTTATTTATGGTAAGTATATAGTCAAGATATGTTTGTGCCTGAGATACTTCTTGTTTGCTTAGGTGCACTTCTGCCATGACCTTATTCACATCTATATTATTTGGACGTTTTGCATATTCTCTTAAAGCGTACTTTTCTGCTTGCTCTGTATCTTCAATCAAGTTAAGATATACATCCGCGTACTCCAGATTCATATTGTGTCCTGAATCGACATCATCTTGAAGCATGATTAAAATCTCTTTTATTGTCTCTTCAAATTTTTCATCTTGATTTGTGGCCTTGTATACTTTAGCTAGCGATGTATAGTAGCCAACTTCAGGAATGATGTCTGCAGCTTTTTGCAAAAGCTCTTCTGCTTTTTTGTAGTTTTCTTTTTTAAGCTCTAAATCTCCAAGGGCCGCTATCGCAAATGGATAATTATCTCTTTCTTCTAATATTTGCTGGTAAATGATGGAAGACTTTTCTATTTCATTGTTCTTTTCATAAAGCTCTCCTAAGGTCAACTTCGCCCAAGCGGTTTGCTCCAAGCCAGGATAACCTGCTTGAGCGGCCATAGTCATCGCCTTTATTGAACCATCCAAGTCACCGTGGATTTCTCTTAAGTAAGAGATTCTAGCATAGGATCTAAGATCAGGTCTTAGAGATACCATTTTATCTCCCATCAACACCGCATCATCATATTCTCCTAATTCAACTAAGGCATCTACTAAAGTCCCATACAGCTGAGCATTGTATTTGTTAATTTTCATAGCTTCAAGACTCAAAACCTTTGCCTCTTGAAATTCGTGCTGGGAAAGCATAACAGACGCTTTATTAAGCAATGCATTAAATCTGATGTCTGTTGCATCCTTTTCGTTTTCCAAAACTTCATTTAATACTACTATAGCTGAAGGATAATAATGACCATGCTCTCCCGTCACTCTCGCCTCATGCATAAACACTTCAGCAAGCTTTATATAATCACCAAAATCATCTGGATTTTCAGCGATATTCATTTTACAATCCTGATAGATAGTTTGGACCTTATCCCACTCCGTCCCCGTCAACTCAGTTGGACGGTCTAATAAGGTAGGTAATTGATTTGTAGTGGATACAGTTTCATTTGCAGTACAGGAACTGATGATTAGGCAAATGAATAAAAGGTAAGTGTAAGTTATATTCGTCATGTTTGGTAGTTTGACTTTATTTACGACACGACGAATGTTCTTGGATCATATACCTTTGTTTTTTTTAGGAATAATTCGTTTAGCCATGAGAATTTCACTTTAGAGTACGCTTATTATATGTACCAGTAATAGTTGGAATGACGGGCTGATATGAGACTCAAAATATACATGTTATTTTATGGGCATACATAAATAGCTAAGGACAATAATTTTGTTGGGCGTGACCCATCATCAGCAGCTGAAAAAGCTGCTGATGATGGGTCGGGCTCCTACGGGCTCGCTAGTCAGCTCGGTCCTTCCTCTTTTTTTCTGCTCAGATGTTTGTAGGCTGCATTTCAGATTTATATTGCACTAATACTAACCTAAGCACATACGTGGGACGGACGTAGACCCCTTCATATCCCTCACGCATCAAGTAACATACCTGATTGACACATCTAACATTTTTAGAATCCTACTCGAACAATTTATTTAGTGGTAGGTTTTAGAGCAGAATCCAATTTTTTACCATAATTTAGAATAATATGATCACTAATTACATAAATATTGCAGAAGCTAAAACAAAATTGAAACATAGAGGATATGTAAAGGAGTATACGTTTGATATTCAAAACAAATGCTGTCGATCTAATGGAGACAAATATTCTCCTAAGGACTTGTCTATCATAGAATATCACAGATTTCAGGGTGCTAGAACCGGAACAAATCCTTCGATTGTTATTGCCCTTGAAGATACTTCTTCCAACAAAGGAATTTTGATAGTTCATGATCCTATTATTAAGAGCGGATCTTTCATAAACTTTTTGGAGAAGGTGAAAATCAAATTGCGCACCCACGTTCCTAAACCTATGAGTAGTAAATAATCTTAAGTTCACTCAGGCATCACTGAAAATTTTGCATGCTGCTGCTCGCTAGCAGTAGTTCCCCGCCTCAAAGAAGTCGGGCAGCCTTACTATATTGATTCCGCGCTACCGTGGTGTCAATATTGTTACGCACCGGGTAGTCACATCCAAAATATTCCATTTTATGCAATTCGTCAGCTTTCAGAGTGGACTCAATCTTGACCATTTCAAAAATTTAAATATAAATGAGATAGAATTGATGCAAGTCAAAATTTGATGATTACTACATATGCGATTAATTGAAATCATTCTGTGTGCTAGAATAGCAGGGTGCTTTTTTGCATTATATATAAGCATATGATTTTATCCCTTATATTATGGTGCAACGATTTTTTGTTCTCAGATAAAAATTCTCTCCTATTCTATAGAAAATTCAATCTTCTTTGATCGATTCCAATATTCTATTGAAAATAAACGCCAAAATTTCTGACTATTATATCAATTCTTTCAATTCCACTCCAAACGTTCTCAATTCCTACATTTTCCTATTAAATCTGTCTACTCCTTAAATTTAAGGCTCTTATTTAATCTTTTTGATTAAATATAAGCTTTATATTTTATAAAGCTTGATATATATACTTGATTATCATGTAGTTATATTTTTGGCACACAATTTGTTTATATTGAGGTATAACGATCAAATCAAAAATTTTTACAATGGTTGCAAATACTATAAGTTTAAAGAACACTGAAGGAGAGAAAATTGATTTTGAAATCAGCGTGCATGCGTGGGGAATTAAAAGAATACTTGATAGTATCAATGCATATAAAGTCAAAATGACGAAAATTTCTACACTCCCTCTTGGTAGAACGATGCGAGCAAGCATAAACAGGTTAAGTGCCAATTTACAAAAGTTGGAAAAAATTGGAACAAACTTAATAAACAGAATAAAACACACCAGATCTATGGGATCATATGATGGACGCGACAGTGTCATTAACCAATTAGAAACAGAAGTAGATATATTTTATGAAATGATGAAAATTCAAAAACAAAAATATATGAATATATTTTTGCATCATAATCCATACAGTAGATAGACCAGATCAAAAATAATAACCAATTGATTAATTCGAATAACCTATAAAACAATACATTATGATAAGCTCAAATGAATTTCTCGACAATTATAATCAACTTAAAGATTTACTTTTTGGCTTTGCTATGAAATTGACCAAAAATCAATCTGACGCTCAGGATTTAGTTCAAGATACTACACTAAGAGCATTTAAGAATAAAGATAAGTTTCAACAAGGAACAAACTTCAAGGCGTGGATAACCACGATCATGAGAAACTCTTTCATAAATAAATATCGCAAGAATAAACGAAAGAATCTTGTTTCTGGACCAATAGAGGATTATACTTATTCCATAGAAAGCAGCGAGTTAACTCAATCAGATACCAGCATCATGGCCGAAGATTTAAACAAGATTGTTGACAGTCTTCAAGAAAACTATAAGGTTCCATTTATGGCATCGTTTAGTGGATTCAAATACAATGAGATAGCCGAAAGATTAGATATACCATTAGGTACAGTAAAAAGTAGAATAAATTATGCACGAAAAATACTGCGCGAAAAAATTTCGCAGGAGTACGCTATAGCATAAATTCATTTTGCTTTTGAGTCCACTTTGAGAGAAAAAATCTTTTTTGGTTTTGTATTTTAAGGTGGACTCACAATTTACGATTTAACGTGATCCCCCGATAGACTGCGATAGCAGCTAAAAGTAGAATTATTAGAATATTCAAGTAAAAATATAATTAGCACTTTATTATTACTGTATTTTTAACCCTGTACAATATATAACAGTTAAAGGTGTAGAATAAGAGTAAAGCACTAATTTTGCAGCATTACAACTGTAAAAATTCCCCTCTATATCTACTACTTGAATACTCTTTTATTCTACTTTTTTTATTTATGAAAATGCTATATGAGGCTAATTTATTTTGAGATTATCATCTAACCATTTTACTATTAAATTTCTATTTCTGAATTATACTTCTACTCTATTGTCTCTTTTCTGAGACCAGATTTTACTATACGCTGTATTTTTTATCAAACTTCGTAGAATATTATGGGTATATTCCTTTAATTTAGCTCATTATGGGAGGAAATACAAATCGGTCAAGTACATTGGAGGACAAAACTATTATATTTCACGCTACCCATAGAGCAGGTTTAGTAGTCAATCAAATTGGTGAAATTGTGCAAGCGAATTCAGCTGCTCAAAATTTATTAGGATATACTTTAAATCAAATTACTCAGATGAGAATTCAGGCCATCAATCCAAATCTGAGTCTATACGCATGGAAAGATTTATTCAAATCTGCTCATAAAGGAACGCAAATTTCTAAAACTGAAATAATTAATAATCAACAACTCCCGCTTACCGTTTTGAGCGAAGTTATTGGGATCATTAGTGATGGCGTGGCACTATGTATGTATTTGATGGATGACCTTACAGTAGCTACTAGAAATGAAGAGTTACTCAATTTAATTACTGGTATCAGTCATATTGGTGCCTGGGAATGGAATATTAGCCGGCAAGAAGCTCTAATAACAAAGGAGTCGTTCAAGCTCCTTTCCTTCATACAGGAGCAAGAGTTGCTTTCGATAAGAGGAGCCAATGAATTTCTACATAAAGTAATGACTAGAGATAGTATCTACCAATTCAAATCAAACTTGATTAAGCTGATTCGTCAGGGCGGAAGACATAATTTTGAAATCGATCTAAAGCATTATAATAGAGTCAGAAATAGACTGATGATATATGCAGAACTAAAAACGGATAAAATCCTAGGCAAGCCAGTTAAGATTGTTGGTACTATACAGGATATTTCAAAAGTTTCCGAGCGGAGTGATGATATGTACTTTGCAGACTATACCATCAATAGAGCAGAGGAAATGATTTATTGGATAAATCGAAAAGCTGAATTAACATTTTTCAATAATGCAGTAATGAAATCCTTTGGATACACTAGAGAAGAGCTAAAACAAATGTCTGTTCCAGATCTAGATCCAAACTTTCCTATTGATAAGTTTGATAGCATTTTTGAGGATTTAATACAAAAAAAACATATAGAAGTTGAGTCGGTCAATAAAAGAAAAAATGGAGATATTTTTCCCGTCCAAGTTAGGCTGTACCATACGGTATATAATGATGAAGACTTTATGGTATCCTATGCTAGAGACATAAGCGACGATATTCAGAAAGAACAATTTATTGAACTATCAAATATAACGCTAAATCAATCACATGATTTAATATTATGGTGTAGATCTGACGGATCAATATACTATCAAAATAAAACTCTTTTGTTTTTGATTGGTGCAAAGGAGATAGACCTTAAAAATATAAAAGTAACAGACCTGATCAAGGATTTTGAGTTCGAAACTATTTGGAAAGAAAAAAGAAAAGTACACTCTGAATCATTTCGACTCATCACTAAGGATAAGAAGGAAATCTTAGTAGAAGTTGCCATCAACTTTATCACTCATCTAGACGAGGAGCTGGCTTGTATTATACTGGAAGATATTACAGAACGCAAACAGACAAAACATCAACTTCAGCATGCCCTTAGCGAAATATCAAAGCTAAAAGAGCAAATTGAGTCTGAAAAAAATTATTTGATAGAAGAGCTAAGTGATAATTACAATTTTAATAATATCATTAGTAAAAGTCCTGCTTACAAAAAAGTTCTTAGTCAGGTCGCTCAAGTTGCAGACAGCAGTGCTACGGTTCTTATCACTGGAGAAACTGGAACTGGAAAAGAATTATTAGCTAGAGCAGTGCACAGTCTTAGCAAACGAAATAAAAAAGCTGTTGTCAAAGTCAATTGTGCTTCTTTGCCGCCTAATCTCATTGAGAGTGCACTATTTGGTCACGAAAAGGGCTCATTCACTGGAGCACATGAACGCAAAATTGGTAGATTTGAATTAGCCCATGAGGGGACTATTTTTCTAGACGAAATCGGTGAATTACCTCTAGATCTTCAACCCAAATTATTACGCGTTCTTCAAGAGGGCGAAATTGTGAGGGTGGGTAGCCCAAAAAGTCTCAACGTAGATGTAAGGATTATTGCAGCTACCAACAGAAATCTAGAACACATGGTAAATGAAGGAAAATTTAGGGAAGATTTATACTATAGACTTAATGTATTCCCAATCCATAATCTGCCATTGAGAGACCGCAAAGATGATATACCTTTATTGATACAACACTTTAAAAATAAGTATGGTAAAAAGAATGATAAGCCCAATATAAAAGTACCCAAAAGCTATATTGATTCTTTGATGAAATATGACTTTCCAGGAAATATTAGAGAGTTAGAGAATATTGTAGAGCGATCCATTATTCTTAGCAATGATGGAAGTTTAAGCGTTGACTCAGTTTTGCCAAGCATGCAAAAAAAGAAAACTAAAGGGAAAGATAAAGAAATACATAAGCCTTTTTTAAACTTCGAAGAAATGCAAAAAGAGCACATTGTAGAAGCCTTAAAGATGGCCAATTGGAAAATTACTGGGGATAATAGTGCATCAACTTTGCTAGGATTAAATGGAAAGACCTTATCTTCTAAAATGAGAAAATTAGGTATAAGAAAAGGCAAAATTTTCTAGCCTAAATTTATCGTGCATGAAATTTTAAACAATAAGCTTCAAGCAAAACATTTATTATTAATGGTTGACGCTAGTCGGATAGGCTTATCAGGCTAATCTTTGATTAGACTGGGAACCCATGTTTCCAGGATGAAAACATTACTATTTCATTTTTTGCTTTATCAACCACCTCTTACCTGCTGAGCTTTTAAAGTACTTCTCTCGTTTTCTACCTGCTGAAAAATCATCTACTTGTTCCGATTATATCAATTCCCAGGGACGATGACCTTTGGTGTATTTTGATTTACCAGCGTTATGTTCTTTATGCCTAACTTTTAAGTTCTTTGCCATATCAACATGATGGACACCTGAACTTAAACTCTTGAGAATGTATACATAGACCATAGTTGTAAACATAAAAAAAACCTTGTAATTAAAAATTACAAGGTTTTTTTCTGGTAGCCCGTAGGGGAATCCCCGCCTGGCTGACGCTAGTCGGACAGGGAACCCTTGTTTCCAGGATGAAAACCCTACTAAATAATATCTTCCTTCTTTAACCATCTCTTCCCCGCTG
>Ga0209187_1002121_pt1 | contig 19912 bp, 12 predicted proteins | sample BantaG_FD_187430 | JGI IMG/M metagenome (GOLD analysis project Ga0209187, IMG submission 187430) | Marine algal microbial communities from Bantry Bay, Ireland - BantryBay_4 metaG (SPAdes) (version 2) | ecosystem: Host-associated > Algae > Red algae > Unclassified | place: Bantry Bay, Ireland...
TCCCTTTTCTCTACTATGAAAATGTGCCTCCAGATAATAATGCTTCCGAAAGAGCTATACGTAATGTCAAAGTAAAACAGAAAGTATCTGGATTTTTCAAAACATCCAAAGGTGCTGATCAATTTGTTATGATTAGATCAGTTATTGATACCTGTCTCAAAAATAACGGAAATGTCTTTGAGGCTCTTTCATCTATTCAACTATTGCCGACTGAGTAGTGACATTCCATCGACTATTGATGTAAAGTTCGCCATGAGATATCCTCGCAATATACCTTAGAGAAATTGGTTTGAGACTTTTATAACCAGCATACCTATTTCTTTCGGGTATTATACACCATTTATTTTATGCAGATAGCTATCGGTATAAAATAACACCGGTGTATCAAGCTACGCCTGATTTGCAAAATATGACTTTACCCGATCAGCTACATTCTCTCTGAGATTCATGTAAAAGAGGCTGATATCGTGAATATGATAATTTTCATTGGGTAAGAGCCCTTCTCTGAAAGCTTGATGTTTAGGTGTAGAAATATGCAGTATACCTTTGCTATCGAGCTGAGCAGATACTTCACCTGAGATGGGCGCCGATAGCGATTGAATCTGTATTCCAGCGGCTTCTTCTGAGAAAAGATTCTTCATATCAAAGTTAGACTCTTTTGTAAACTTCATTCTCACACCACCTTTATGCAAAGACTCACCAGCAAGCTCTGTCCCAGTCGTCCAGTTCATTGGGTTGATACCCATCACAGCTTTGTCTCTACGATACTCCCATTCACGCGTATCTGGATAATAATGCTGGACATTATCTCTATCAGACTGAGGACCACCGTCCATACCATAGGTATCATATGTGATGATGCATCCTGTATCTGTGGCCGATTCTGCAGCTTTTATCTGATGGATTGTCCTTCCAATCTTATCTTTAGGAATATGCATTCCGATCAGATATGCTGCTATTAACTGGTCATAGTATGGACTGCTGTCGATCTGCTCCTCTAAGAGCCTGATACCATGTAGAGATCCCTGACTGTGAGAAGCTATGATAAATGGTCTTCCCTCATTCAGATGCCTGATGTAGAAGTGAAATGCCTGCTCTATGTCTTGATAAGCCAAGTCAAATGCTTGATGACTATTATCAGACGCTTCTAAAAATGAATAAAAAGTCGCTTGCCGATATCTCGGTGAGAAAATTCTTGCATGTTCGTTATAGACACTCACCTGACCTGGCATAATCGACTGATCGATCATCTCATTAGTACGTACATAATCAAGAGGTGCATTCCAGTGATTTTGGCTAAAACAAAGCGTCGGGTAGATATAGAATACGTCAATGGATTTTTCAGCATCATTCAGTGGAACTCCTGCTGGTCTCATAGATGCATAGCTCATTTTTTCTGGATGAGCCGCCCAATGTTCTAAGAGACTATAGTTAGGTCTTTCTGTCACTTTAGATACATCAAAATCATGATTAGGCTTCACATGATGTCTTATAAGTCTAAATACAACTTCTGCTTGTGCTTTTAACCTTAAAGACTTTAATTTAGACGATACACTCATAACTGGTGGAAAATTAATAATTGATTCACTCCATAGTTGTGTATTTCAGGATTTATTTCTCTATTCGCGTATCCTTATGATGTACATCAATAAAAGGCTTCTTTCTCTACTCCTCATCTTGCTGATGACCTCAGTCATGTGCAAATTAAGTATCAGCCAATGTACGCCCCTTAATGAGATACAAAGTGTAAGAATCGCGGACTATGAGATGAATGTAGTGCTGGATCACGATAAGAAAATGGCAACTGGAACTTCTATCATTACATGGAGAAATCCTTCGCCCAACTCTGTGAAAGAACTGAAAATGTATATGTACTTGAATTCTTTCAAGAATATGAAGTCTACATGGCTAAGAGGCACAGATGGTGAAGTATTCGGTCGACAAATAGCCGATCGCGCTCCAGAAGAATGGGGCTTCGTCACCATAGACAGCATCTCTGTCATGGATGGTCAAGATCTTACATCAAATATAAAGTATGTACAAGCAGATGGTAACCTGGATGATGAATCAGTCTTATCAGTACCTTTAAATAGATCAGTGCGTCCTGGAGATTCTATTGTACTCATGCTAAAATTCAGATCAAAACTTCCTAAGACCATAGCCAGATCTGGATATGGAGAAAATAACTTTCATCTCTTCGTCCACTGGTATCCTAAGCTCGGTGTCTATGAGCAAAATAAAGAAGGTATATGGGGATGGAACTGTCATCAATTCATGCAGCGCACTGAGTTTTATGGGAACTTTGGGAAGTATGACATGACGATTACATGTGATGATTCATTCACCGTAGGAGCGTCTGGATGTCTGATCGAAGAGTCATCGACTGATGACTTACAGACCGTCCGTTACCTTGCAGAAGATGTCATTGATTTTGCATGGTGCGTCAGTCCAGAATTAGAAGTCTATGAGGATCTGTGGGAGGATGTATATATCAGATTACTTGTACCTCGAGATCATCGCGGCATGGCTGATCGATATATGATGGCCACGAAGCATGCACTTCAATACTTTGATGAACATCTAGGCAGATATCCTTATCCAGGCATCACGATTATGGATCCACCTTTCCACTCGCTTCGCAATGGATTTATGGAGTATCCTACTTTTGCTACAGCAGGTACTATCTATGGCATGCCCGGCTGGTTCAAGGGATCTGAGTCGCTTGCCATTCATGAGTTTGCTCATCAGTTCTTCATGGGCGTCTTAGCTAATAATGAAAAAGAAGAAGCATGGCTGGATGAAGGATTCGTGACCTATTATGAAGATAGAATCATGGAGGCATACTATGGTCAGCATACTTCTCAGCTTGATGTATTCGGCATCAAGTATGGAAATAGTGCCCTCTCCAGACAAGAGTATGTGAGTATGAGAGATCATAGCTCTACCGCCATAGCCAGACCAGGATGGGAGATTACTGGAGATTATAAAGGGATCGTCTACAGCAAGACTGCGACCATGCTAAAGACCTTAGAAAATTATATCTCTGTGGAGAAAATGGACGAGATGATGAGGTCATATTTTGATGAATATAAATTCAGTCATCCAAGGACAAGCACCTTTGTCAATCATGCAGACCGTTTTCTCAAGTCTTCATTCAGTCAGTCAGAAGTAGACATCTATATGAACTTAATTAAAGCTTGCCTCTTTGGCTCTGATACCGTAGACTATTATGTGGAGCATATAGAAGAAAATGTGGTGACCCTTAATAATAAAGGTGCGCTATCGATGCCTGTAGATATAGAATTAATCACGATCACCAATGATACGATCATCCAAAAATGGGATGGAGCCTCACCTAAGACTATAGAAACAGGTGATACTATATCATCAGTCCATATAGACCCTCAAGAGAAACTATATTTAGATCTCAACCTTAATAACAATAGCTTAAAAATAGAAAAAAGCTCATTCAGCAGATATATATTAAAAACCATTACCAGTGTTCAACACGCGCTTCAATCTTTAAGCTTTTTTCTATGATGAAGTCGATAAAGCGTGGATTGGGAATAGCGATTAGATTTTGGCGATTGGCATTTCTTATTTTATTAGTTCAGCTGGTCTTTGGCATCATCGTCGGGGGACAAGTCGGAAATGCATTGGACCACTCCATCGGCTTCAGCCAGGCGGGAGAACTATTTAGTCACGGGTTCGACTACGCTGTATATCAAGATATGTCGAAAGAATTTCCTGATGCTTTATCTAATGTGAAGCGTACTATACCAATCATAATCATAGCCTATTTAATCATATCTATTTTCCTACAAGGAGGTTTAATCAGTTCGATTATTAAATCAGAAAAATCTTGGAAATTATTTTTTCAGAATGGTGTGAGGTATTATTTTCCTTTTCTCATCATTGGTTTACTCTTTCTGGTCTTGATTTTTGTATTAACTGTCCTATTATGGGTTCCGCTACTCATGAATGCAATCGGAATTGTAGAATCCCTTGCATCTGATCGATTGTTCTTTTATAGCATTTATACTGTTGGCATTGTTTACATTTTGGTTCTTTCTCTTTTAGTTAATGCCTCTGTCAATAGCCGGATCAATTATGCCATGTTGCATCATTCTATATTCTCTTCTCTGAAAGCTGGATTCAGCTGGACATTCAAAAAATATGTACCGCTTACAGGCATTTTTATTTTCTTTGGATTCCTTTCTTTCTTATTTCTCTACTTCAGTATTAAAATAGATAGCAGTATCTCGATGAATGTCTGGGTATCATTTATCGTGACCCTACTTTTTGTCTTTTTCAGAATTGTAATAAAGTCTGCATATTATGCGGCCTTAATGGATTATGCTGAAGCGATTTGATTCATATTGCATTATCGATTTTACTTTACCAACTGCAGGAGAAATGAAAATCAATGCAGAAATCAATCTAATAACAACAAACTTGACTTTAATTTATAATAGCAGCCTGTTTATAAATATCAGTCTTTACTTAGCGCTATTCTTCTCCTACCAGATTTCATATAATAATGGTGCTATCGGTACCCTTAAATACTTGAGGTAAGATCTTTAGAATCTTATATCATTCTTCTGATAGCTTTTATCATGAATGAATTCCGCATCACCACTACGTTATTCCTAAATGTCTTCAGATAGTTCACTTTCCTAAAAAATATTTCCACAGTCTCAAATTCACTTTCCGATTATTCAAACAGCACCATATTTATACTTTTGATCACCGCCTAGATAAATCCATAATCTCCTATGGATTAAACAACGCTATACCTCTAACCAGTTTTAAACAGAATCAAACCACTTTTAAAGTAAAACATACCGGATTTCAATTAACCAACTGATGTCCAAGGAAAAGCCCTGATATTTGAATCATGATGAAAAATACGATAGAACTTAGGTAGTAATTATTTTCAGGAATAAATCCAAAATACATAAAACGATAAACTTAAAATAATACACTTCTGGCAAGGACGCGCACCTTGCCCTGAGACACTCGTGTCTCGTGGCCACGAAATGATTCGAGTGAGTGAGGACTAACATTTCCTAACTCATGAAACACTAGAATCATGGATTTTATTCAATGGATAATCGAACTCTGCTTCGGTTATGACTCTGCCAAATCTTCAAGCATCATAGGTGAAGACGGAGGAGGCATGTAAAGTATATTGGCGGATCTTACCCGCCAATATTTTTTTATAAGTGAGTCTTAATCCAAGTCCGATAATGTAAATGCTTATATGCACTAAGGTCAATATTCATAGACTTATACCTTCTCTTAGATAATAACATCAGGACAGTCAGAAAATTAGATCGCCCTTCATATGCTGCTATGGACAGTTCATCTTGATGACGCTTCAAGAATCTTCGGTTATTATGAATTTGTGTGTACAATAACGCTTCATCAAAATCCTTATCCTCATACATCGCGACACAGGTATAGCAGATAGCTCTTGTACGAGATTCAATGTCTTCATAAGTGACATCTCTGACATAAGATAAGATCCGATCATAATCTTGATGAATAAAACAATTTTCAGCCATCGCTAAAGCATATACTGATTCAGTATGGCTTGTCTCCACATATGAGATCCATCGTTCTATGAATTCTGTCATGTAATCATAAGACCGAATCGTCCCTAATGACCCAATGATATTAAAAAACCGAACTCTAGGGATTTTACCATTTTGCAATAATATACCTGTCTCCAGACAGTAGTCATAAAGATCAGAAATCAGGTCCGATTCTGATATGATGCCTTTTCTCCAAAATCTTCTGGCACAGTTCAAACAGTAAAAACCAATCAGAGAATGTAATTCAGTCTCAGTTTTAAATTCTCCTTGCATTAAGCTTGCTGAAATCAATTCCAATGCTGGCAAGTCGTCATCTTGTAAAGCACGAAATAAAGATGCACCAGCTTCACTAATCGAGGTAGATGGAATGACCGCCTTCAACTTCTCAAATAATAAAATCAACGCAGAATAATCATACTTTTTTATCCTTCCCCAATTGACCATTTCAATTTGATAAAACTGCCCTTGTTCTACAAATCGATTCACAGAAGCATTCACTAACTTCTCTAATAAAATACCACCTTCCTCATACTTAATCGGATTGTCACTATAGTACTGTAGATGATACAACTGAGCCAAATATTTATGGTGGTTTAAATCTAGCTTAGATTCTGCTTTCCATCTCTTTTCTAATTTTCGATATAGTTGAGTTGCCTGTTTATAGAGACCTCTCTGATTATAGGATCGAACCAGTTGCAATTCTTTTTCATATGCTGATTGCAATACATCGTAAGACACCATCCAGTCTTCTACGATACCATTAACTCGAGATAGCATATTAGAAAAACTCTTATCTGACATATCCGGGAAGTGCGCTTTCTTGATGGTTTTTAAATCCAATTTATCAGGCGATTTCAGAATCCCTTTTTGCAATGCTTTGAAGATGCGGTAGTTATCAGATGAGGCTACGTGCAAGGATTTCAGATGACGATCTAAAACACTGAGTTCTTCTTTAGTCAGCCTCTTAAGTATCTCTAATAGCTTTGATTGTTTCATTTTATATGGGAATTTCCCTTAGTTAACATATTGTATTTCAGTAGCTTATGCGATATAAAACACTAAATACGATAGGAAAATACGAAAATATTGTCTTTTCAGGCTACTGATATCCGTTTACCTTGTTTGCATATTGTAAGTAGAGGATGAATCCATCGTGCCTCATGCTTGAATAAATAAAACATGACCAATGAATAAAAACAACGCACGCCAGCTGAGCGCTCGCGAACAGGAAGTCTTATTCCTCATTGTACAGGAATATACGACCCAAGAGATCGCGGCATTCCTCCACATCGGACATGAGACTGTGAAGTCACATCGGCGCAATTTAATGAACAAAATGCAAGTGAGGAATGTCGCGGGGCTGGTGCGGAAGGCGGTGACAACTGAACTGATTAATAATTCTAAACTATAACATTACTACGATGATATAGTATTTGATGATATTCTACTTAAGTCTTATAATTCTAAAGTAGTCATAAAATCAATAAATATGCTTAACCAAATTAATACCATAGAACAGAAATTAGATATAGTTTTAAGCGAATACAAAAGTAAATATAAACGAATAGGACTTTCTACAGTTACAGGAATTATTATGATTCATTTAGAAAAATTAGTTCACATTGAGGCAGATCGATCATACTGTATGGCGTATCTAATAAATGGTAAAAAGATTGTAATCAGTAAATCTTTAGGAGATTTAGAATCAAGATTACCTTCGACTATATTTTATCGGGTACACCTATCACACATCGTAAACCTTAATCATATAGATTCATATGAGAAAGATAACGGGGGACAACTGATCATGTCAAACACATCACGTATACCAGTCTCAAGAAGAAATAAACGAAAGCTGACGGAATTACTTCTTAATCAAACTTAATCAAAATCTATAGGACTAAATCGAATAAAGAAACATATAAATCCTAAGCTCAGCATGACCATCTATGTTTAATACTAACCGTAGGGAAGATGAATGATACTGACTGTACAATTTTAAGATAATTATAAATAATTAATAATAATCTTTATACCGAAGATAGATGTGATCTATTGATGACATTGATTCTCACTAATAAGAATGACGCTTGTGTATCAAGTTTTGCCTCTCCTGTTATATATCTTTTAGATTTAAGATATAAGCTAATTTGGAACAGGCCTTATGTCTACACAAGACTTAATTATTCTTATTGACCCTTAGCAGTACATTAGATAAACCATGGTAGACTTTTCAGAAAAGTGCATATTCTTTTCATTTTTCTATACCCATCTTATGATGTTTTTTAAATGATCTTTTTCTCGTAATTCAAAAGATCTACTATCTATTAGGATAAAATTCATGTAAGGGTTTTACACTTTGATTCAAATATTGGAACTCCTCTTACATAAGCAAGTAGTATTTAAAGCAGCTAAAATAATTTTATTCCGTATGGGAATTTTATCTACATAAATTACTGAATGTCAACAGCATATAAAATATTTAACATAAAATCATATAGGAAAATGAAGAAATATTGTCTTTTCAGACTACCGATATCAGATTACCTTGATTTCATAATAAAAGAACAATTTTATTTTTACAAATATATATTCAAATGATAATAATCGATAAGAGCAGATATAGACCAACTAATTATAAAGTAATATGCAATGGACGTGATCTCTATTTTTCTATACACCGATCAAGAGACTTTGAAAACAGAGAGTCACATTTTAATGGAAAAAATACAAGCAAGGAATGTCACGGGGCATGATAAAATAAATATGAATAAAAAATACAAACTCAATAATCATGATAAGAAATAAGATTTACTCATTAATAGCATTTATGAAGAGCACGCAACTCGCCAAATTAAGTGACGGCTCAAATACAATAATATTTAAGATATATATTACTAAGTTCTTTTATGTTTTATCTATTTTATTAACACCTTTCTATTCCATAGCCCAATGTAATCATCCTGATGATATTGCTGGGTTGACTGCAATTTATAATGCCTTGGATGGACCGAATTGGCCCATTAACAGCAATCCTAATTCTTCAGGATACTGGGATGTCAATTGTACATCATGTGATGTTTGTAATTGGGCTGGAGTTGAAGATTTTGATAATGACGGAAGAGTTGAATTTATACATCTAAATATACCTGGTGTTTTTGAATTGAATGGTCAAATACCGTCTGATATTTCTATGCTTTCTGAATTAGAAGTTTTTAATCTGTCAGGTGAAAATGGTGTAGTTACTGGTTCTTTGCCTCTTTCGATGAGTAGTTTAGTTAAGCTGAAAAGTCTATGGATATATCGAACACAGATAAATGGCCCTATTCCAGATATTTTTTCAAACATGATTGATTTAGAGGACTTGTACTTGTACGAAAATAATTTAAATGGTACACTACCAAGTCATTTTATAAGTTCAATGGCTAATTTAAATAGCATTAAGAATATAAGTTTACGTCATAATTATTTGACTGGTTTAGTACCAAGTGGGCTAGGAAACATTTCTAATTTAACAAATCTAAATTTGTTGTATAACGACTTTAGTGGATGTTTACCCACAGATTTGCTGAATTATTGTCTTAATGGTCAAACAAGTATTGGAGCACATAATAGTAATTCAAGTTTACCTCAATATGGTGGAAATAATTTTGATAGAGTTTACTATGGAGAATTTTGCGGAGATAATCTGACATTTTGGAATTGTGGAGATTCTGATGCAGCCCGCTTATATGAGATATACAGCTCAACTGGAGGTACTCAATGGACAAATAATTTTGGGTGGGGAGAAGATAATTGTGACCCATGTGGAGAATGTACAGGAACGCCATGGTTTGGTGTAACTTGTGATGCAAATTTCCGTGTGATTGAAGTGGATCTTAGCAATAATAATTTATCAGGTACTTTCCCAGATTTAAGTTATAATGGAGATCCATTTGTTGAGTTTTCAGGAGGATTAGAATTTTTAGAAAAAATTGTGCTTCGTGATAATAACATCAAAGGTCCATTTCCTTCACAGGCTTTACAATTTTTAGATAATGTTACGTATTTAGATTTAGGTGAAAACAATTTTGGAGAAAATGTATCCGGTTCTAACTTATCATTACCTGTTTTCTCTGGTATTTCTGATCTTGAACGATTATACTTAGATAATAATGGCTTTATAAATGATTCCGAAAATTCTTATAGCTCATTCACAAACTTAGAAGTTCTTAATCTGAGTCATAATGACCTTACTGGAATTATTCCCTCATCATACTCTACTTTTCCAGTTCTACAAAACTTATCTCTAAACAATAATTCTTTATCAGGGCCAATACCGTCTCAACTTGCAGATCTTTCAAATACATTAAGTATCCTCCGACTACAAGATAATTCCTTAAGTGGATGTTATTATCCTGCTCTCCATGCACTATGTGCAGTTACTTCTGTAGATGGACATGTAAGTGCTGGTAATACACTTTCCATAAGTTGGTCTACCTTCTGTCAAATTATGGATCCCAACAACTGCCAACAACCAGATGTCCCCTATTTAATAGACTTTTATAACAACACAAACGGAGCAAATTGGACTAATAGCACAGGCTGGGTGGATGGGGCCAATGGAACAAATTGTGATCCTTGTGGTATAACTTGTGATGATCCATGGTATGGAATTACCTGCGATATGGGAGGAAATATAACAGAAATAAACCTTGACAATAATGGACTTACAGGATCAATTCCAAATGTTCTGCATAATTTATCATCATTAACTGATTTGTACTTTAGTTATAACAGCATAGGAGGTACCATACCTGCAGACTTAGGTACAATCCCGGGTTTGGTTAACCTTAAAATAAATCACAATAACTTATCTGGAGATATTCCAAGTAATCTCATTTCTTCTTCCACTTTTTCAGTTTTGGATCTACAGAATAATAATTTAACAGGAAGCATTCCTGCAAGCTTTGGGAATTCTACATCAGTAATGGGTTTGGGTCTCAGAAACAATAATCTTTGCGGCTGCTATGATTCTAGTTTATCGAGTTTATGTTCATCACTTGGTATGTACTCAACAGATTTGTGGGTAAGTGACGGTAATAATTTTGATGCGCCATGGGAAGATTTTTGTTCTCCTAATGGAAGTTCAGGAGAATGTGGGACTGGGGTTATTGATTGTTATCACCCAGACTTTGAAGATCTTGCAAATTTCTATATTGCCACTGGAGGCACGTCATCTTGGATCAACAATAATGGCTGGGGATCTAATTGTGACCCATGTGGAGAGTGCAATAATACACCATGGTATGGAGTCACTTGTGTAAACAACAGAGTCACAGAAATCGATTTACAAAACAATAATCTGACTGGAACTTTACCTTCAAATATTGATGGTTTAGAATTCTTAGAAAAACTAAGAATCCACAATAATCAAATCGGAGGAGAACTGCCTCCGGATTATGTTAATCTGACAAACCTTACCGATTTTTATGCTGCTTATAATAATTTAACTGGGGCAATACCAGCAGAGTATTGCAGTTTTGTTCCACAACAAGTCACTTTTACATTTTCATTCAATAATCTCTCAGAATGCTATGACTCCGCACTTAGTTGTATGTGTTCGATCTGGAATATTAATGCTCGCACTAGTAATGGTAACAACTTCCCAGCACCCTTTTCTGCCTTTTGTGCTACTGGAGATGGTGACTGTAGTGATAACTGCATGGACTTCGACGGAGTTGATGATTATCTATCGATTAGTAATTATTCATTACCCAATAATGCTTTTACAATTAGTTTATGGTTTAAGGCCATAGATAATAATAATACCTACGAAACAAGGTTTTTTAGTATGGCTGGAAATGGCAGTATACTGGAAATAGGAGTTGAAGATGATATTGGAGCTACTGAAGGCAATTTATGGATACATGATAATTTTGCAAATCCAGGAATATTCGCAACTAATCAATTTGTTGAAGACGGCAATTGGCATCATGTAGCACTTGTCAGAAGTGGAACCAATGGAGAAGTATTTCTAGATGGAGTGAGTATACATAATTATACAACCTCTGGCTTTCCATCGAATAGTTATGGGATTAATACCAGAATAGGAAGATATATAGGCGGCGCTACGAGTACCCATCTTGAAGGACAGGTAGACGACATCGCTATTTGGGATCGAGAATTACTACAAGGTGAAATTATGGAATTGCAAACTTGTGAGTTGGATGGAGCTGAAGCAGGTCTTGATGCATTCTGGGATTTTAATATTGGGATATCTGAAGGAGATAATACTGATCCAATTTTTAATACTATCCCAGATCAAACAGGAAATGGAAATGATTTGACTACACAAAACTTAGTAATGAATGGTAGTGCATCTAACTTAGTCAGCTCAACAACTGGGGTTTATGATGCTTGTAATTGTTTTGCAATGCCAATCGCAGCTTGTAAAGCTCAGCAAACGTTTTCATTAGATCCTGTGACTGAAGAATTAGTTATCGATATTAATGATATTGATGATGGTAGTAGTTCTGCATGTGGTAGTGTAACTCTAAGCTTCGATCCAAATACGATCGTTACTTCTTTAGTTTTTGATTGTCTTGACTATTATATTGGTGAACATCAGATTAACCTATATGTAACAGACAATAATGGGCGACAAGTAAGTTGTAATACAACTATTGAAATAGAATCAGCTAATCTAGAGATCGAGGCATTAATTGATTTCTACGAAAGTACCAATGGAGATATGTGGAGTGATAATACGGGATGGTTAACTAACTGTGACCCTTGTGGTATGGAAGCAGGCAATGATCCTTGGTTTGGAATAGTATGTAACATTCTAAATAGAGTAGATCGATTAACATTAAATCAAAATAATTTAGATGGTAAGATACCGACTTCTATTGGTCACCTGACTGAATTGAGATGGTTTATTGTTGGCGGGAATCCACTACTAACAGATAGTATACCTGCTGAAATGTGTGACTTGAAAGATTTGCTACACCTTTATGTATCGCATAATAATCTAAATGGAGAAATACCACCTTGTTTTACCAAAATACCAAATTTAGTCAGATTTGTGGCTCAGAATAATCAATTAGAAGGTGAAATTCCAAATTTTGGAGATACTCTTCAACTTTATTTAAAAAATATTCAAGTAGAAAATAATATGCTTGAGGGATCCATTCCTGACTCCCTTATTAATCTTCCTGCATTAGAGTTTTTAAATGTTTCCAATAACGATCTTGATGGCTGTTATAATGTTTCTCTATTAGGTCTTTGTCAAAATTCATTAATTATCACAAATGAGGATCAATATATGAGCGAAGGCAATAATTTCGATGCCGATTGGGAAGATTTTTGTTTAACAGGAGAAGGGTCATGTTGTTCAAATACTGAATATGACGCATTAGTGGATTTTTATATCAGTACAAACGGAGACAATTGGAATAATAATGATGGCTGGCTAACTAATTGCGACCCTTGTGGATTAGAAACAGGTAATGCCCCATGGTTTGGTCTAGTTTGTAATTCTGACGGAATGATTAAACAATTTGGATTGACCAGTAATAACCTCACTGGTACATTGCCAAAAAGCATTAATAATTTTAATGAAATGTTTTGGTTTGATGTTAGTAGGAATTCCTTAACTGGAGTATTTCCAGACATTTGCAACTGGGAAGATTTGTTTATTCTTAAAATAGGGAATAGTTTTCAAGTAGGGAATAATTTATTTACAGGTCATCTACCTATTTGTTTAAATACTTTTGAAAATTTAGTTGAGGTTCTTGCAGAGTATGCTGGCTTTGGTGGTCCACTTCCTAATTTTGATCCTGCAACACAAAATTTGATTAATCTTAGAGTTGATGGTAATGGACTAACAGGTAATATACCAGAAAGTTACAGTAGTTTTAATTGGGGAACTCTTGACATTAGTCACAACAATCTCGATGGATGTTATGATTATAGATTATTTTCTTTGAATGAAACCAATGCTGATATCAGTGATGGAAATAATTTTGATGCTCCTTGGGAAGATTTTGTAAGTTCAGGAGATGGACAATGTTGTGATGCAGATATTATTCTTGATGCTGCTTCATTAGTTTCAGGTGTATTTTCATCTAGTTCGACTATAACTGTTTCCGGGTGTATCAATCCACCTTTAAACATTACGTTTAATGCACCAACAGTTATTTACAACATACCTTTTGAAGTAAAATCAGGTGCAACAGTTACTACTCTTCTGACAGGTTGTCATTAATTATATCCTTAAAATCTCTTTAAAGGAGCTACATAAAGTAGCTCCTTCATTTTTTTTAAAAAGCTACTATGAAATATATACTGCTATTATTTATTATTTTCCTTTCCAAATATGAAGCAACAGCACAATGCGAATTGCCAATCGATCCAGACATATGCATAGAAGATGGAGATTTATTTATAGAAGGATCATGTCATGGTGTCGTTTTGACTTCCCCTGATGGAAGCTGTTATAGAATTTCTGTGAATAATGATGGATCTCTCAGTACCGTAGCTATCATAGCGACAGACGCTGGACCTGATCAAGAAATATGTGCCGACAATCCACAAGTATCACTCAATGGTACATTGGGAAACGGAATACTGAGTGCAACATGGAATGGTGGTACAGGTACATTTTCACCTAATCGTAGTTCGCTTAATGCGATTTATTCTCCAAGCGCATCTGAAATTAGTACTGGTTTTGTAAACTTGACACTTTCACCTGATAATGTAATATCAAGTTGCGATGGAGATGACGTGATTAGCATTACAATTATACCTGAAATCAGTCAGTTTGAATGTTTCAAACTTGTACAAAATATAAAAGATGCAAATCCACCATCGACCACATTTAACATTCTTGATATTGTCAATATTTCTAATAATACATGTACCGGTATGCCTGATTTGACTGCTGCGTTTTCAGCTGACCCTAATGATACACTTCGAACCTTTAATTGCTCAGATGTAGGTTCATTTGTATTGACAATTTTCATATTTGATATTGGGGATTCAAATCTTGATGGAATCATAGACACTACTTTCAGAGAGAATTGTGTTGGACCTCACACGATATTGGATCAAGCAGGATTTTGTAATTTGTAAAGCTTAATAAAGAAAGATCGTTCATCATCATATCCTAAATATTCCAGAGGTGGTGGACCTTAGTGACTCATTAATTGCAGCTAACTTTAACATAAATAATAACTTGGATTAAGTTACAATTCTTATATTAGCTATGAAGTAACATCCCACATGCGAACTGCTATCATCGAAAACGAAACAAAAGCACAGCGACTGCTTTTTGATATTTTAAAAGCCTATTGCAAAGAATTGCAAGTGGTAGGCATAGCAGCTACCATTAATAAAGGACGACAACTTATCACTGAGCATCAACCAGAATTGCTATTTCTGGATATTCAACTCGATGATGGAGATGGGTTTGACCTCTTAGATATATTGGAACAGACAGACCTCAAAGTGATCTTTACGACTGCCTATGACAGCTATGCCATCAAAGCCTTCAATTATGAAACAGTTGATTATCTCTTAAAGCCAATCACACCCAAAGAGGTGATGAAAGCTGTCGAGAAAGTTAAACGAATGAAAGATTCACATTTCTCATTAGAACAACTAAAATCATTATTAAAAAAAGATGATTCAGACACATTACGTATCTCAACTTCTGAAGCCATCAGCTTATTGCAGAAATCAGACATCGTCAGAATCGAAGGCGATGGTGCTTATGCCACCATCCACTTAGCAGACGGCGAATCAGAGATGGTCAGTCAATCGATTGGCCAATTAGAAAACGAGATCAATAAGCCTTCCTTTCTACGTATCCATACTAGTCATCTCATTAATCAACAATATCTACGTAAATACATTAAAGAAGATGGAGGTTATGCTTTGATGACTAATGGGGAAAAGTTGCCAGTAAGTCGGAGGAGGAAAGGAGAATTTAACTTATAAACCAAACAATATTATTATGTCTGAAATTTGTTCTCAGTGCAACCATGAAATAAGTCAGCAAAATGCAAACATGTTGTTTCTCGATAAAGAACAGCTTTGTAATTTATTTTATGCGCAAAAGCCTAATAATGGAAAAATAAATCCTATAACTCCCAAAAATAATATGTGTTTAGGAAATCATAAGATACCGAATTCTGAGCAGCTTGTAGGCTATTACATTATACCAACACTGGTTTTTGGTCCTAATAATTACAAAATTGATTTTTATCCAATTTGGTTGGTTGAAGATACCCACCAAGTATATGAGTATGTTGCAGTTACAGCTATTGGAATAGATGTTATTGCATCTGACATGCATTCTATGCCACAACCTTCTCCACAAAGTACCTTAGGAGTTGTTGATTCAATAATTCAGACAATTATCCCAGGATCATCTTTTGATCATTCTGTTCTACAATTTTATGATTTAGCCGCTAATAATTTTGATCGAGCGTATATATCAAGGCATGAACTAATTATGATTGCAAATTATTCAGAATATATTGGTATAACTGGTGCAAGAATATCAACAGGAAATATAGTGGGCGATGAACCAAGTACTAATCCAAGAACCAACCTACTCTATATATCTGAAAATAGAAATTACTTTACCTATAGATTTATTGGTTTTAATGAAGTAAAACTGCCAGATAGCCCACCTGATCCACCAAAACCTTATGATAAAGCATCATCCCATGTGAAAGCACGTATTTTATCCTCACAGATCTATTTGAGAAAGGCAAATACAGAAAAAAATGGATATATAGATCATTCAATACCAGCAGAAACATGGGCTACACCTTGCCCTCCAAGATGGAATCCACAATAATTGAAACAAGTCATATGGATTATATTATTATTTACTTTTCATTCTGTAGAAGCGTTTGCTCAAAGCAATATCGAAACCATCAATTCTGACTATTTAGAGCACATTCAAATCATTGACGATGAATTATGGGTTTCAAATATTACAGAGGGAATAAATAGATATTCAGGCATTAAAACCAATCACTATTTATTAAACGATTCAATAAATAGACTCAAAGGAAGCTCTATTCAAAGCAAATGTTTTAAAGACTTCCAGCACAATCTATGGATCTCAAGCTACGAATACCTTTGTTTTTTTTTACCTCCTGATAATACTTTCGATTGTAATCAAATCCAATATAATGAAAATACTATAACTTCGGGATACCATATATATGATATAGATTCTGATCTAAAGACTTTATATCTAAAAGCTGGAAGTACATTAATAGATTGGGACATTAAATCAAATTCAATTACTGAAGTGATTGGACAAACATTAGGTAATAAATTTTTAAGGTCAGAAAATCGAATTATCGCTTCACCTTGGTTGAATTCAAGTGGATTTGAACTATGGAATCAGCTGAATAATATTTGGACAAAAGAGCATATTACTTTTACAAATTGTAAAGCGGACTTAAATCATCTGCAAGTCCGATCGTCAGTAATTCATAAAAACGAGATTTGGTTAATCTCAAATGTAGGATTAGTAAAATACGCTCCTGCAAACCAATGCAATTCAAAATTATTTCAATTTGAAGGTAAGTCAATCAGTCTAATTGATGCCATATCTTGGCATGATAAATTATTTATTATTACTGAAAAATCAGGACTATTGGTATTCGACCTAACTAAGGAAGAATTTATAAACCATATTAAGAATACAAATACTTATAGACCCCTAATAAGCAACAGTCCAGATGCATTATATATTGACCCATACAATATTTTGTGGCTTTCAGACTACTCAAAAGGCTTAAAAAAAATTCCAATTGCACAAATATTTTCGGTAAACAGAAAAGCTTTAGATAACCATATTTGGTCTCGTATTGAAAGCTATACTGATGCATTGATCTATACGGATCTCGTCTCTGAAGTAAATATTGAAACGCATAATGGTAAAATAGTAGTAAAATTAGACGACTTAAATTTAGTAAAGCTTGTCGATATCGAACTTTGGAAAAATCACTTAATCTTAATTGACCAATTTAAAATATTAATAATAGATATTAAGTCAAATAATATCATCAAAAAAATAGAAAATATTGAAAACCAAATATCCGATGCATTAATTTGTAAAGACTCAATATATGCTACGATAGGATTAAATTTATATAAAACGTCTCTAAATAATCCTCAATCATGGATTAAGCTAAATCGAAAACTTGAGAAAGATTTAGAAATAATAAATTATGTGAGTAATAAATCACTCAGCATCAACGCTAATTCAAAACTATGGATCAAAAATCAAAGTATCGATACTGTAATCGATATTAAATGCTATATCAATAAATCCGCAATAGACTATGTAACAGGATTCCATTTTTGTGCCACCAACTCAGGCCTCTATGAAATTGACAGTGACTACCAAGTAAGTAAAATAGCCAATGAACCCTGGCAAATCGGCAATCGAAGCATAACAGATATCAAGCATCATCAAGGCTATGTATACATGGTGATCGAGAAACGAATCGCACGCTACAACCCTGGCACTAAAAAACTCATCTACTTCACCAAAGACCACTTCGAACACTCTCCAGTATTCGCCATTCAAGATTCTGTCATCCATATTGCAGAAAAATATGTCATGTCTTATGATCTCAATGAAGCATTTACGGACACGAATGAATACATCTTAAAGCTCGATGAATTGAAAATCAATCGGGAAGCGCTCAATCTATATGAGACAGATGTCTCGAGTGGGCTTGATCTGGACCATACACAGAATGAAATAGCTTTCACCCATTACACCAATAATTGGCATAATTCAGATTTATCCTCTCTTCGATATAAGCTACTGCCTCATTATCCCGAATGGACCATGATAAAGAATGGAGAAGAAGTAGAGTTCCCCTTTCTACCGCCAGATGAATATACATACATGATACAAGGCATATTGCCGTCAGGAGAAATGACTGAGGTCACGTCTTTTCCATTTGAAGTCAATCCGCCTTGGTGGAAGACTAACTGGTTTTATGCACTCTCCGGCATAGGGATTATTTCAATTTTATATTCACTATATAGATATCGCTTAAGCCAACTAACAGAATCGTTACGCATCGATAACGAAATGAGTCAATTAGAAAAATCTGCACTACAGGCGCAAATGAATCCTCACTTCATTTTTAATTGTTTGAACTCTATTCAAGGATTCATCATGGATAATGACAAAGAGCAAGCCATGGAATACTTAGGTAAATTCGCAAAACTGATTCGACTCAATCTAAACGCATCAGTTGATTCATTTATCCGATTGGATCAAGAGATACTAATTTTAGAAAATTATCTGGCCTTAGAACAACTAAGACATGACTATAGCTTCACTTATCATATCAGCTCAACATCTCAGGTGACAATTGATACTATTGATATACCTCCTATGCTGATACAACCCTTTGTCGAAAATGCAGTCTTGCACGGCATGAAAGACAAAAACACAGATGGCAAAATAGAGATCAATTTTGCAATTGAAAAAGAGATGCTGGTGATAGACATCAAAGACAATGGAGCAGGACCGTCGATAGCTAAAAAGTCCATAATGCATCGCTCACTTGGTATGAGCATCACCAAAAAAAGATTAGAACACATCAACCGATCCGAATCAGATCAATATGCCATCGAGCAAATACCTACAAAAGAAGGCTCCCACCACCGAGTCAGAATCAAAATCTAACCACCTATTTCACCTCAAAAACCCAATCAACGCAAACGCTCCCACAGTAAGCCCAATCAAAATCATGGTCACTAAAAAAACATAAACAAAGCCAAAAGATTTCTCCACACTGAGCTTCCAAGCTTTGCTGATAGACCCATAAAATAGCGACAAAGGCTACACAGACGTGACTGGAAGCCCCAATCAGCACTATTAGGTATACTTTAGGACTGCTTGGAGATATTATAATGGAGAATGAAATAGACCTTTAGCATTTGACACGCTAAGTCATGGTACAAAAAGCCACATAGGCATGTTCAGTAGTAGTAAATAAATTCAGAATTAAGAGAACTGTTGGTAAAGCTGATATAAATTTAGCACTTTTAGGTCAAAATCTGTACAAATACTTGGGTATAGTTTAATTCTGTCAAATACCTTTTAACCTGAGTTCGATATTAAAATAGAGCTAATTGAGAAGCATTATCATTATAAAATTCATAGAGTTTGACAGATGGTTTTTTTGGCAAGAAAGAGTATGCAATTATACCTGCGAGAATGTTGTTTAAAAAATTATGAAATGATCTGTGCCTTGAGTGTTCGATCATACAGATATTTT
>Ga0209187_1002124_pt1 | contig 19894 bp, 14 predicted proteins | sample BantaG_FD_187430 | JGI IMG/M metagenome (GOLD analysis project Ga0209187, IMG submission 187430) | Marine algal microbial communities from Bantry Bay, Ireland - BantryBay_4 metaG (SPAdes) (version 2) | ecosystem: Host-associated > Algae > Red algae > Unclassified | place: Bantry Bay, Ireland...
TGTTAATGGTAAGTTAGAGATCAATCCAGCTTATGAAGTTGCTCCCAAAGACAAAATTCAGTTAGATAATAAAACGATTAAAGTAGAGAAGAAGAAGGTTTACCTCTTGATGAATAAGCCTAAAAATACCTTGACAACAGTCTCTGATGATCGAGGACGACGAACCGTACTAGACATCGTCTCTAAAAAGGTCACTCAGCGTGTGTATCCAGTAGGGCGATTAGATAGAAACACCACAGGCTTGCTTTTACTAACTAATGATGGTGATTTGGCAAAGAAATTATCCCATCCTTCTCATGGTGTTAAAAAGATATATCATGCTATTTTAGATCGCAACTTGCGTCCTTCAGATTTGGATAAAATTTCTAGAGGAATAGAACTGGAAGATGGATTAGCTGAGTTTGATCATGTGGGCTATATCGATAACGAACCCAAGAATCAAGTAATGCTGGAACTTCACTCTGGTAGAAACAGAATCATCAGACGGGTTTTTGAGCACTTGAATTATACAGTAGATAAATTGGATCGTATTTATATGGGTGGGCTGACAAAGAAGGATATTCCTAGAGGTTGGTTTCGGCAATTGACGCCTAAGGAATTAATTATGTTGAAGCATTTTGTGTGATGTGCAATGAATGTATGATTGAATGAATAGATGATTAAATAAATATCCAACAATTATAAAGATGCCACTCATTCTCTCATCCTCTCATCCTCTCTCTCTTTCTACTTATTAAACTGATTCATCGTATGCCCAAGACCAATCGTGGCATAACTCTTAACAGCTTCCGCAGAGTTCTTAATGATTGCTGGCAAATCCTTCTTTTCTTTTTCATTCCATTTACCCAAAACAAAATCGACTTGTTGTCCTTTATGAAAATCGTTGCCTATACCGACACGCAATCTTGTATACGCTGATGTGCCTAACACTTGTGTGATGTCCTTCAATCCATTGTGACCGCCATCACTGCCTTTTGCTTTTAATTTTAATTGTCCGAATTTTAAATTCATATCATCGACAATCACCAATAAATTTGCCGGGATGATTTTCTTTTTTTGGCCCCAATAATTAACTGCTTTACCACTGCGGTTCATGAAGGTGGATGGTTTGAGTAGAACTAAGGTTCTCCCTTTATGTTTTATTTCTGCTACGTCACCAAGAGTATCATTCTTAAAGGTCGTCTCTCCCCATTCTGCTAAATAATCAACCACATCAAAACCAATATTGTGTCTGGTATTGTCATATTCACCGCCCATATTTCCTAAACCCACAATCAAATATTTCATCGGATCTTCTTTCTCATCTTCTTTTTTAAATAAGCCTATTAACCATTTCAACATAAGTCATAAAGGTAGAGTTCATTTGTGGAATACGAAAATGAGTATGAATTTGTTTTTCTATTTTATCCCTTATTGCAATTGCAGACAAGTGATATAAGCCCTACTCCAAAAAAAGAATAGGTTGCCATTTTGACAATGACAACCTACTATATTAAATCAGAATAAACCGCTGTTGTATTAGAGTCTGTAAGAAAACCCTAGTGAAAAAGATGTGCCTGGATCCAACTTCTGGAATATAGCTTCAGAGGCTTGGAACGCTTGGTATTCTTGTATTCTCTCTGATCCAAGAATGTTATTTGCTGATAAACTTACTCTCGCTCTCTGATCAACGCCAAATGTTTTTGACGCTTTCAAGTTTAAGCTGTGAAATGGCACTTCGAAAACATCAGGGTTTTCTCCGATACCGACAATTGCCAAACGCTTTCCTTGGACATTATAACTCACATTTCCTTCAATGCCCATTTCTCTATCCGCATAATTGAAATATGTATTAATGATGTAAGGTGATTGACCTTGCATCGATCGTGTTGTTGATATGACTTCTCCATCTCTAGCCGTTCTGACTTTCGATTCGAACTCACCACCTACAGATTGATCCAACGTTACTTTAGAATCAACAATAGTAATGTTAGTTCCTAAGCTAAATGGAGATGTTTCTTCCTTCCCGAAATTCAAATTCTTTCTAACTTCTAATTCGATTCCTCTTACTGTTGCATCACCTACATTTCTAGGTGTCACACTGTTAGGTGCTTGCTCACTAAATGCAATTAGCTCAATAGGGTTTTTGAATGACTTGTAAAAAGCACTCACTGCTAATAACTGACCACCTGGTTGGTAATATTCCCATCTCAAATCATAGTTAGTAATGTCTGAGGTTTTCAAGTCAAGATTACCAACAAATACTCTATCAGAAACGGCATCAAATATTTGTGCGATCGACAATTCTTTGAATGATGGTCTAGCAACTGTATGAGAAAAAGATGCTCTCAAGTTCATGTCCTCATTTAAAGAATAAATCAAATTAACTGCTGGTAGGATATCTAAGTTATTAAGCACTTCTTCGTCGTCAAAAACGACCGTACCAAGATTATTTTGCCCAGTATAATTGTGAATAAAATTTTCAACTCTTACTCCATAAACAGCTTTAAATTTATCTGTCACTGGAAGCTCATTCATAGCGTATGCAGCATATGTTTGTTGTGTTGCATTATAGGTGTTTGCTGGTTCAAAGTTACCAACAACATAAACGCCTATTTTTGATTCTGGTGTCCAAAGATTTTCTGTTAAAAGTATTTCATTTGAATCCCCAGAGAAGCCCAATAATGATGAACCGATTGCACTAAATCTATATGCCAATATGGAATAATCTCTTTCTTTATACGCACCGCTTAATCCAAACTTTAATTTTGAATCTCTTCCTTTGAATGAAAATTTCTTAGTTAAATCAACTCTACCTGTATAATTAACTTCGTCCAAATTTCTCCATAGTCTACTCGGAATAGCGCCTTCACTTGGCTCTATGTTATATTCACCATCATCTAATCTGAATTGCGCTAAACGCACATCCTTATCTGTAATCTTAGAAAATGTCGGAGATAATTTCCATTCCAATTCTAAACCACCTTCCTGGAAACTGTGCTTACCTTTTACTAACACATTCGTGATACTCTTCTCCGTGTATTCTAAGTTATCTCTGAGAATTGTATTAGAATTATTTTCTATAGTTTCTTGAAGAAAGTTACCTGCTCTTCGTTCACCGTTTTGTAGATGGATAAGGTTAACAGAAAATTTATGATTCTTCACTTTAATTGCACCACCGACTAATCCACTCAACAACACATTGTTCGTACCCAGTTGACCTTGTCTTGTCTTATTCACTTCTAAATCAAATACTTCAGATGCATCAGCTTTTATAAATTCATTGAATTGGACATCGTCATAAAATGTATTGTTTTGTCTGTAATTCAATGCGACATTGTAACCTATGGTTACGTCATCTTTATTGACTTGATTACCATGAGAGAATCCACCATTAAAATTGCCCAACTGTGTTTTTTGTTGAGGTGCCCAATTGTTGTCGAAAAAGCCAGTTAATTGAGTCAATCTAGGGTCTCTATCGCTCGTTGCAGGGATAACCGTATTTCTTGGGAAAGGTCTATTTCTAGAACCATCATCAAATCCAAGAAAGTCAGTCGGGCTACCATTATAACCAAGTGCGTCGCTTTTCAAATGCATAGATGGATTAAATCCATATCCTAGCGAAAATGACGTAGACTTCTCTTCTGGAAAATCTTTTGTAATGATGTCGACAACACCTCCTGTAAAATCTCCAGGAAGATCTGGTGTGAAAGACTTCATCACTAAAATATTGTCAATAATATTTGTTGGGAAAATATCCAACTGCAAAGTGTTTCTGTCAGGATCTAAACCTGGCACGTCCATGCCGTTTAAAATAGACTTTGTATATCTGTCACCAAGTCCTCTGACAAAGACATATTTGCCTCCTTGTACAGATACACCAGTGACACGTTTGATCGCTCCAGCTGCATTACTGTCTCCAATTTTTCTAAATGTCTGTGAAGAAATACCATCTAACAAATTCGCTGATTTCTTTTGAATGGTTAATACTGCCGCTTCTGTATTTCGAATAGTTTTTGCTGTCACCACGATTTCATCAAGCATCTCGGAAGCCTCTTTCATTTGAATGTTCAGTAATGTGACATCACCTTCTTTAACCTCTACATCTGAGACATTTAAATCTGTATAGCCTATGAACGAATATGTAATGGTATACATTCCAGGATCAAGCGATAAGGAATAAGTACCATCTAAGTCTGACGTTGTACCTCCAGCAGTTTCTTGAACAAAAACTGTGGCAAAGGGTACAGTCTCTCCACTGAGTTCGTCAAATACGGTACCTCTAATTGTGCCTTGGCCATATACTTGAGTGAAAAAAACACTGCAAAAAAGCAGCAATAAAAATTGTTTAGTACGGGTCATGTTAATGTGTTTATTCTGATAGTTAATTAGATGAAATGGACTGATTTAATTCCCACCTCAAGTGTTTATTCTTAATTCTGATTTATATTAAAAGTCAAGAGCGCCATTTAATGCTGTCATTGTCCAGCCGAAAACAGTGGTGTCTGCTCCCTTAGTTTGAGCGCCTTCTGCAACTGTTGTGTTTTCTGATGCAAATTGTGCATCATAGTCAGCATCGTTTCCATTATCTGCTTTATCAGATGAGACATCTGTTAATGCAACTCCTGCTGGCAAAGCAAATTCATTTCCTACGATTTGAATGACACCTGAAAAATAATTAGCTGATACAACATCATTGTCTAATTCTATATCCGCATTTTCTGGAAAATTGAAAAAGTATGAATCCATTACCGTACCTCTTGCATTGGATCTAAAGTCTGCATATTCTGAAACTAATCCTTTCAACGTTCCATTGATCATTGTGAAACTTCCCTCAGCATTGACATCTCCTTCCGGACCATCTATCTCCAGACCGTGATCAGAGTCAACTCCTGCGATATAGACATAGTTAGAAATTGTACCTGCATACGCTTGGTCAATATCATAAGCATCATCACCTTGAGCCCAAACAACAGCATTCGTTATGTCCACTGTACCGCCAAAACACTCGATACCATCATCCAGATTGGCAACAATTTCTACATGATCGATAATTGTTCCTGAGCCAACTCCGCCAAGCGTTAAGCCATTAATTTCATTTCCTTCTCCGATCAATGCACCTGCATGCCTGATAGAGACATATCTGATGACGCCACTATTATCTGTAGGATCATCTCCACCATATATGCCGAATGTATCATCTGGAGGAATACCTTCAATTAAGCCTGTTTCTCCAGATCTTGACGAGATGGGCGCTCTACCAAGAACGATAAGACCTCCCCATTGACCACGCTGTGTTTCATCTAGATTTGTTCCGACCAGTTGACCTGGCATAATATTATCATTAACTGTTGTAAAGATGATTGGAGCATCAGCAGTTCCTTCTGCTAATAAGATACCACCTTGTTCTACGATCAATGCTGATGCAAGTGTGCCTTCACCTTCTGCGCCTCTAACAATAGTACCTGGCTCAATAGTTAAGGTTACCCCATTGGAGACAACAACTTTACCACCAAGCGTGTATTCTGTATTCGGCGTCCACGTTTGATCTTCAGTAATACGTCCAGCTACTGTTTGAGCGAAGCCAGCGACCTGGACACACTCTTGATTCTGACATTCAAAATTATCAGGACACGTGCCACCACAAGGTTCGTTTGCATCTGGAACGACACAGGAACAGTCGGCTGTTAAGATTTCACCTGCAGCACATGTATTGGTGCAGTCTGGTGGATTTTGAGGGAAGCAAGTGCAGTCAAGTCCTTGTATTTGTTCTGCGCCGCAAATGTTATCGCAGCTATTTTCTGATTCGCAGCTTACAAGCAGAAGTAAACAGAAAATATAAATGGAAGTGTATGTAAGCTTTGTCATAATTAGTATTTCAATTTGATGTTGCAAATCTACTCTGACAACATGTATTGAAATTTAAGCCGACTTTATGAAATCATGAATAAGGTTAAGTGAATGTTATGTCTCCGTAAGCTAATCGTTAACTTGACAAGAATTTTCTGTTATTATCTAAGATAATTATGTTTATCTTATTGATTTTCAGCATGTTACGTAAAAACATTCAATCTAGAGAAGATATTGGTTGTTCTGATTGTCATTTCTAAACAAAGGCTTTATAACATTGATCTTTTATGTGTCTCTAAATGAGAAAGCATTGTGTGGTAAATCTATTCGTCCATAGTTACATTTGTTGATGTCTTTTCTTCATTATTGCTATCCAATACTATTTCAAAGTCTACTGTGTATCTTCCCTCAGATAAACAACAAAGTAAGTCGATACGTGAATGAGTCAATACTAAGCCGTCAATATGAGCTGTCGTTTGAACATTGAAATAGCCATAGTCGAATTTTTCATATTCTGTTATCTCACCAATGCTCATATTTTCAACTTTATAGTTCTGCATATCTTCTCCGATATTAAAAAAGACCGAATCAATAGGCATACCAGTTGAGTTGCTAAATCTCAACTCAACTGGCTGCATAATATCATTATTATCACAAGAATATAAGGAGAGAAACAAAAAGTATAAAATGATTTTATTTTTCATATCGTCTATAGTATCTTATAGTAACGAACGTTTGTATAAATGATTTTGCTCCCTGTAATTTAATCAAAAGTAATTAACTCGGGGTCTAACCATGTACACGGACGATTACTTCCATGAGGTCTATTGCATATCGGAGACCACTTATATACAACGTCATGAGACTGTATATCCCCCGTGTTTGATAGTACACTTGCCGCTCTATCCATAAGACCTCCATCGGTTGGAGAATTCCACCTTCCTTGTCTTCTTCCTCTATATTCGCTTATATAGCAACCAAATCTAGGGTCGTCTGTATTAGATAAGACATACAGGTAGTAGAAAATTGATAAGGTGATGGCGTACTCCATAGGTCTTCGTCATGCATTCGGGATTCATTGCGTTATGAATGAAATCCCCTTGCCTACTATTCAAAAGTGACTGGGTCATTCGAGCATGGAGACGACAGCGATCTATTTGCAAGTAATTGGAAAGGAAGTAAGGGACTCAGTCGAATTCTTGACCAAGTTATACTCAGATAAATTTGAGTGCCGATTCGCCGTTCTATATAAATATGTAGCCGATGTAGCTCGTTGATTTATTGCTATTAAGAATTATAATTCTCTGATCCGAATATCTTTAAACCAAACGGGATTGCCATGATCTTGTAATGCAATATGTCCTTGCTTAGCATTTCCAAATTCTGGCCATTCACTAAACTTGCTTTCAGCAATCATCTTTTTCCATTCCGGTGTGTGCATTTCGAACTCTACGACTTTTTCACCATTTTGATAAAATTCATATTTGCCATCTTTTGACCTTATCTTTATAGAATTCCATTCCATCGCAGGCTTGGAGTTGGCAACAGATGTTTCGATTAAGTCATATAAATCTCCAGCTCTGTGCTTTTCGATTTTACCATCCTCGTGACATGGATTGTCCAAAATTTGCATTTCGGGTCCTGTTTGAAATGTGCGGTCAGAGCCTTCTAACTCTTGGATATTCCACATAATTCCGCTATTCCCACATTTACTAATTTTCCAGTCTAAGGCAAATTCAAAATCTTTGTATTGTTTTGCAGTCATGATGTCACCACCTTCTCCATCACCAGTCGCATCAAAATATAAAGTGTTGTCTTTTATAGTCCAGTTAGTAGGTGTATCTGATTTATACCCTTTCCATTGGTCAAGATCTTTTCCATCAAACAATAGTGTCCAACCAGCTGCTTGCTCTTCCTTGGTCAGGGTATTCAGGGGCATAATGTTCACATCTCCAGTATCGTGCGTATGTGCATGACCTGCGTCATGATTGTGCCCATCGTAATTGTGTCCATCATGATTGTGTCCATCATGATCGTGTCCATCATGATCATGGCCACTGTGTTCATGTGAATGTTCACCACTATGAGTGTGCTCATGTTTCTCTTTACAAGAAAAGCAAATCAAAAAACAAAAAACAAGAAGGCAAATATTTTTCATATTGTATGTTTACAATCAAAAATAATCAAACAATGCTTAAACGAAGACCCTTAGCCTCTGAATTTGAAGGCTTTTACGAAACTTACATTAATAATATAGAAAGTGCTGACATCTGTGGGTTTCTTTCTAGTCAATATGCGACACATGTTTCTTTCTATCAATCATTGACAGAAGACCAATGGATGTACAGATATGCTGAAGGCAAATGGTCAATAAAGGATGTCCTGAATCACATCATTGATTCAGAACGCGTGTTCTCTTACCGCGCCATGCGTATCAGCAGAAACGATAAAACAGAATTGCCAGGTTTTGATCAAGATGTTTTTGTTGAACATGCACATGCAGATAAGAGATCCTCTGAAAGTCTGATTACAGAGTACGTGCAAGTCAGACAAGCAAGTATTGCTTTATTCTCGAATATGAGTGATGAGGCTTGTACAATCGTAGGGAATGCGAGTGGATTCTTATTTACACCAATAGGCGTTTCTTACATGATTGCTGGTCATGACCACCATCATATGAAGATTATTGAGGAGCGGTATATGGAAGCATAGTGACTCAACAAAACATTAGACCGTAAATCATACAATTCTTATAAATCACATACATCACTGTTAAAAGAATTTGTCTGAACTATGATTTTTATGATGTATTTGATGGGTATGAGAAACTAAAAAGAAACAATATTAAAACGAAATCATGAAACTCTTATAAATCACATACATCACTGTTAAAATAAATTGTCTGAACTATGATTTTTATGATGTATTTGATGGACATGAGAAACTAAGAAGAAACAACGCTAAAACGAAATCATGAAACTCATATAAATCACATATATCACAGTTGAAATAAATTGTCTGAACTATGATTTTTATGATGTATTTGATGGGTATGAGAAACTAAAAAGAAACAATATTAAAACGAAATCATGAAACTCTTATAAATCACATACATCACTGTTAAAATAAATTGTCTGAACTATGATTTTTATGATGTATTTGATGGATATGAGAAACTAAGAAGAAACAATATTAAAACGAAATCATGAAACTCTTATAAATCACATACATCACTGTTAAAATAAATTGTCTGAACTATGATTTTTATGATGTATTTGATGGGTATGAGAAACTAAGAAGAAAAAATGTTAAAACGAAATCATGAAACTCATATAAATCACATATATCACTGTTAAAATAAATTGTCTGAACTATGATTTTTATGATGTATTTGATGGACATGAGAAACTAAGAAGGAGATCATGAAACTCTTATAAATCACATATATCACAGTTCAGACAATTATTTGAAATATAATGTTATGATGTATTTGATGGACATGAGAAACTAAAAAGAAACAATTTTAAAACGAAAATCATGAAACTCATATAAATCACATATATCACAGTTCAGACATTTATTTGAACTATGATTTTTATGATGTATTTGATGGACATGAGAAACTAAAAAGAAACAATATTAATACGAAAATCATGAAACTCATATAAATCACATATGTCACAGTTCAGACAATTATTTGAACTATGATTTTATGATGTATTTGATGGACATTAGAAACTAAAAAGGAAATCATGAAACTCTTATAAATCACATACATCACTGTTATAATAAATTGTCTGAACTATGATTTTATGATGTATTTGATGGACATGAGAAACTAAGAAGAAACAATATTAAAACTAAATCATGAAACTCTTATAAATCACATATATCACAGTTCAGACAATTATTTGAACTTAGATTTCTATGATGTATTTGACTAGCATGAGAAACTAAAAAGCAAAATTACTAGCCTGCAAATCTGATGGTATAAAAAAGAAGCCTTTGCCATAATATTAGAATTGAATATCCCTAACAATTGCATCTTTCAACTTATAAAAATATACTACCTTAGAGATCAATGAATTAATGATATTAGATCATTAATCAGATCATATACCTTAACTGTAAAATTATAAAATGAATAGATCGTGTTATTTTGTTTTAGCCCTGATATTTATACTTAGCAGCTGTACACAGATAGACTGTCAAGTCAACAAAATCATGACATATAATATTAAATACGACAACCCTCAAGACAGCATAAACAATTGGAATAATAGGAAAAAAGAGATGGTTGAGCTCTTTAAATACTACGGGCCAGATATTTTTGGAATCCAGGAGGGTCAACTTCACCAGTTAAGCTATATAAGTGATCATCTTCCTGAATATTCGATGATTGGAGTTGGTAGAGATGATGGAAAGAAAAAAGGAGAATTCTCTTCTATTTATTACAATCATGAAAAATTCGAGTTAGAAAAAGAATCTACTTTTTGGTTATCCGAAACAAGTGATGTACCGTCAATGGGTTGGGACGCAGCTTATAAAAGAGTTTGCACCTATGGCTTATTTAAAGACAAAAACACCAATCAACGGTTTTTTGTTTTTAATACGCACTTTGATCATGTCGGAGTAACCGCAAGAGAAAATTCAGCTGATTTAATTATAAAGAAGATCAAAGAAATTAATGTTGATAATCTTCCAGTAGTCCTCATGGGAGATTTTAATTCTGAACCAGATGATGCACCCATTAAAACAATACTAAAGGATCTTACAGACGGATCAACTTTAGCACCTGATGGTATATACGGACCTCACGGAACATTTACTGGATTTAAAGAAAATATTATTCCTGAAAATAGAATTGATTTCATTTTTATAAAAGGCTTCAATGTGACAAAATATAGACACATTGACGACAGGCAAAAAAACAACAATTATATATCAGATCACTTGCCTGTATTAATTGATTTTAAATAAACGTGGATAAATAAATCAATTATAAAGCGGAGCAAATTAGATATTATTTTTAGAAAAAAATTAATTCTTGTATTCATCCTTTTGAAACACCCTAACATAATCCACAAGCATTTGGGCAGGGAAAGAATTATCATCGATACCTTTTTGTCCCCCTAACATTCCGCCAACAGCAATATTTAGTTTAAGATAGAAGTCTTGATCAAATGGCCACTCATCCGATGTTTTATACTCATTTTCGATGTGGTTATAGACTTTATTGTCTAATAGAAAATCCATTTTATCTGGTGTCCATTCTATAGCAAATAAATGAAAAGATTCATAGGGTTTATCTATAAAAGCTTTTTTGCCTTTTTCAGTGCGTTTCATATGATTATACGCCTTAGTATGAATTGTACCAAAAATAGAATCCCGCTCAAAACCCACATGTTCCATAATATCAATTTCACCACATTTAGGCCAGCCGACTTCTTCAAAATTATGTCCCAACATCCAAAGGGCTGGCCATAAACCTCTTCCTTCTGGTAATTTTGCCCGTATTTCAATATAGCCATAGGTCCACTCTTCAATATCTTTAGTCTCTATACTAGAAGAGCTGTAGTCTGCAAATCCTTGATTCTTCTTCCAGTCTTTATTCTCTTTGGATTCGAAAGCGGCATTAGGTACTTTTTCTTTGTATACTTTTAAGCTAAGCATTCCACTGTCGACTTTAGCATTTTTCATTTGGTCAACATAGTACTGTTTTTCAACATTTCTTATGAAGCCCTTTTCGAAAGACCACTTAGTATGGTCAGGTAAACCCTTATAATTAAATTCATCACTCCATACCAAATTATATCCTTTGTTCAGTGGACTAGCCGCTATTCTTTCAAAAGCAATTTCTGGTTCATCAGTCGTGATATAATCGAATCCATGAACAATCGCCCAGTCGATATCTTTCACCTCATTCACTGTCCATGCATTTAGTATTAAATCCTTCTCTTTTGCTTCACTGATCCATTGTGGTTTATTCGTCAGCTTACTGTAGTGATAATCTAAACCATCTATGCCATCTTCCTTAAGCTTCGAAGGTTGGGCAGAGCCATCTAAGTATTGTGTAACTGCTGCAGGTCGTATTTTTTCAATTTCTTCAAGAATCTTATAGCTAAAACTAATGTAGCTTAATACATATTCGTGAGCCCCTAATTCATCTACTAATTCCAGAACTTTCTGAGCAATGATTGGATTTCGTTCTTTATTCTTACATGGTTTAATCTCGCATACGAGTCCAGTAGAATCATTATTTTTAATGCCGGCCAGGACATACTCTTTTAGAGTTGGAAGGATCTCTCCATTTGGTAATTTTACTTTGGATAGCTCAGCATATGTCGTCTCCTCCACCGGCATGTCAAAATAATCTGCGTCATGTGTTACTATTAGAATATCATCGGCCGTCATTCTTACATCAAATTCTGAACCCGTGCAACCCAGTTCTATCGCCTTTCTTAAGGAAGCAATTGAATTGGATGGCAAGTCATCTGCTTTCCAGGCCCCACGGTGTGCCACAACTGAATTATCCGCAAAAGAAATACCAGATTTAGAGTTTGATTTGCAAGCAACTAAAAAGGAGAAAAGTATAAGGATATAGACATTAGTTTTGATAGTAAACATAAGCGCAGTGATTGAAAGTAGGTGGTATAAATTAAAAATGGAAAGCTCTATATAGTAGGGCTTTCCATTTGTTTTATTATTTATTATTACGCAATAAATCTAATGATTAATACCCATCATTTTGTGGATAATTAGGACCTAGTAAATCAAGTACTCTTTGCGCTATTGGCCAGTTTATAAAATGAGATCTCCAGTTTGTTCTTGGGTCTTTTTCTCCTAAGTTTGCTGGAAAAAACTCACCGTCTCCAGCAAAACTGGTAATCTGTCTGTCAATTACTTCTTGTCCCATTCTTTTCAAGGTAAACCATCTCTGACCTTCGAAAGCTAATTCACGGGCACGTTCATCAAGAATTGCCTGCTCATCTACAGCTTCCATAGGTGCAGCACCAGCTCTTTCTCTAATCGCATTTACATATGTCAGCGGATCGCCACCACCTGATCTCATTATTGCTTCTGCAGCAATGAGATAGGTTTCTGCTAATCGATACACCATGACATTACTTCTATTCAAATAAGAATCAGGGTTGTCATCATCTTGTGCAAACTTGATAATACTCGGGTGCATTCTCTGGTAATACCTCGCATATGTTTCACTCGGATTTTCTAAATCCGTGATCGGTGCGTAGTCATCTACTTTCTGACCTATACGATCACCTGATGTATAGAAATATTCTCTTCTAATATAAGTGTCATCATCTCTAGTATCATTAGGGTCTTCTGCTAGTAATCCTTGCAGATAGAGATTTGGTAATACTCGAGAAAAACCTCTACCACCTTGTTCAATATTAGACTCAATGCCTGAAATCTGAAAGTATTGTGTCACATAATTAGCATTAATCATGCTGTTATCACCACCAGCAGTAAAATCATCCTGAGCTTGAATGACAAATAAAGCCTCTGAGTGATCACGACTACCTGAAAATACATCTGCAGTACTACCTACAAGACTATGTGGGCTTTCTGGATCTTCTATGACACCGAGAGCTTGGTCTCTAGCTTCACCCCAGTCTCCTAACCACATAGCTACCTTAGCTTTCACATGTTTGGCAGTCCCCTTATTCAATCTTCCAAAAGTTGCTTCCCATGGCAAATTGTTGACAGCGAATTCTAAATCACTATTAATTAGCGAGAATATCTCTTCGTCAGAAGACCTGTCATCAATAACATCAAATGCATTGTCAACTGTAATCGGAACATCTGATACATAGATATTATTAAACATTCTATAGAGATAGAAATACGCGTGAGCTCTAAAAAATCGTGCTTCAGCAATGACTCGATTTCTGACTGCCTCGTCGATATCTTCAATAACTTCAGCAGAGCTAATGATTTCTGTAGCTTTATTCGCTATGTTGTAGTAATGATTCCAGAATAGCGAGGTAACAAAATTAGCCCCTTGATCCACAGGAGAAACACCACGTTGGTATCTGCCCATCAAACCCGTATAACCAGTTCGGCTAAATGCCAAGTCACTTCTTGAAGAAAGTAATACGGAGCCCATATAATCCTCTGTGCGCACATCGTATCTATCTCTTTCAAATTTGTATAAACTTACTATACCAGATTGCAAACCATCTTCTGTGGTATATATAAAGTCCGAATCTATTAATGTACTAGGTTGCTCTTCTAGAAATGAAGAACAAGACGAGATAAATACTACTGCACTCAACAGTAATAATGCACCCCATTTTTTTGTATTTAAAAACAATGTTTTCATTATTTCGTAGATTTTGTATTTAAAATTTAGCTCGTAATCCAAAGGTGAAACTTTTCGCATCTGGATACCCCGTATCCGCGTTAGAGAATGTACTTCTAATGTTTATCTCAGGGCTGTATCCTATATAATCAGTCAATGTCAATAAATTAGTTGCCGTAGCATAAACTCTTAGCTGCTGAAAATTAATTTTAGAGGTAATGGCATCAGGTAATGTGTATCCGAGACTCACGGTACGCAACCTGACATAAGACGCATCTTTGACTGCTAAAGAATTTAAATATAACGGAGTAGCATCAAAGTTTGGTCTTGGAAATTCACTACTTGGATTCTCAGGCGTATAATAGTCTACCAGTACTCCATTCAGTTTTCCTGAAAGTGTACCACCATTATTAAAAGAAGATAAAAATGGATTTGTTTTGGTTGCTCCTTGTACTGCATAGAAATCAACAAATACGTCAAAGCCTTTATATGCTATATTACTCGAAAATGAACCAAACCAGTCTGGATTAGGATCGATGAAAACTCTATCTTCTGGAGTAATTCTACCATCTGGCTCACCTGTTTCATTTCCAGCAGCATCAACACCATTCGTATCCCTGATTCTAATATCACCTGGTTTTAAATTTTCTTGTACTAATATCGACTCAGGATTGGCCTGTGGTGCATTATCAAAATCATCCCCTTCTTGCCAAATACCATCAAATTCATATTGGTAAATTACGCCTACGGGTTGACCGACGAAATAATTAAAATTATCATCTCGTAAGATAGGATCTCCGTTGCCGTCATCATATAATTCTAGAAGCTTATTGCTGTTGTTAGACCAATTTGTAGAAACAGAAAAACTAAAATCTTCTGTTCTGATCAGATTTGCAGTTAGGCTTAATTCTATCCCTTTATTTTGAAGCTCCCCTGCATTAAAGAAAGTAAACTGGTAACCCGTTATAGTAGGAACACCTCTACGAAGAAGCAAATCTGTCGTCCTTGCATCATAGTAATTAATGTTACCTGTTAGTTTATTTTTAATTAATCCAAAGTCCAAACCTACATTTAATGTCGTAATTCTCTCAAACTGCAAATCGGGATTTGGTAATATCACAGAAGGAGAAAAACCAGAGGCTGACTGCTGGTCAAATATATAATTTTCGCTTTCTGCAGTGAATAATGATGTATAAGCTCTACCTAAATCATTAACAAGCGAACCATAACTCACTCTAAGTTTTAAGTCCTGAATAGCGCTTACATTTTGCATGAAATCTTCATTGTGTATTTTCCATGCAAAAGAAGCTGCTGGATTAAAACTCCATTTATTATCAGCAGAATTTACAGACGCTCCATCTCCTCTGGCTGTAGCAGTGAAGTAATATTTGTTATTTAAGCTATACCGTGCTCTAGCCATGAAAGAGGCAAGTCGCTGTTTGTTTTCATCACGCTCTACAGATAAATTCCCAATAGCATTTGATATACCGTCAAACCCTAGACTTTCATTTGAAAATCCTTGACCCTCAGTAAATGTTCTTGAAAATGTATTTTCTTGAATCGACTGCACTAAAGTAAGATCTACTTTCTGTGTTTGCTTTAATTCCTTATTAAAGGTCAGAATGTTCTCAACCAGATAAGATTGATTCTGGGTATTGTTTAAACGTGCAATTCCACCGACATCATCCCCAGAGGAACTCAAAGAAGATAAGTACTGTCCACCTTGATCATTTCTTCTTGTTAGATTACTTTTAAGCTGATAATTCAGATTTTTTGTGATTTGCCAGCTTGGTGTTACATTAATAACAAAGTCATTACCTTCTATTTCATTATTCTGCTCTCTTAAGTTCCAAAGTGGACTTACAGCCGAATTTTCTTCACCACTAGGAAATCTAACAATATTACCATTCTCATCAAATGCCCTTCCCAGGGGAGAAGTTGTAATGACATTAACATTGGCTGCTCTATCGGTATTGTCATTGAGCAAATTCAAATCAAAATTGACTGAGAACTTATCGTTAATTTTTTGATCGACATTCAGACGCAATGTTTTCCTTGTATAAGTAGAAGAAGGTATAAGCCCATCTTCTCTGAAATAATTTAAACTGGCAAACACTTTCGTCATTTCAGATCCACCACTGATACTAAACGCTTGGCTGTTGACAAAGCCATTTTCTAAAAGTTCGTCTTCCCAGTTGACAAATTGATTATTAGCTATATTTGCTAATTCGATTTCAGAAAAAATTTCTTCGTCATTAGGAAAAGTGTCGTCATCTCTATTTGATCTTACCGCTTCCCTTCTCAATTGAGCAAATTCCTGTCCATCATATACATCGAAATTACGTTCGAGGGTTTTTGTTGTTAGGAACCCATGATAACTCACTGCAACTTTTCCTTCTTGTCCTCTTTTGGTTGTAATCAGCACAACTCCATTCGCTCCTCGAGAACCATAGATCGCCTGAGCTGAAGCGTCCTTTAGAACCTCAATTGACTCGATGTCATCAGGGTCAATGTCTTCGATGCCTCCGTCTCTGATGATACCATCTACCACATATACTGCACTGACATTCCCTTCTACAGATCCTTGTCCTCTAAATATGATTTCAGAAGTTCCGCCTGGTCGAAGAGTTCCTCCTCCCACGTCAACTTGTAATCCCGCTACTCTACCACGAAGCATTTCATTGACATCAGAAGTGGGAGACAATAAAGCATCATCAATATCAGCAGTAGCAACTGCGTTCACAATGTCACTTTTTCGCTGAGTACCGTAACCAACAACAGTTACTTCATTGAGTAGGTAAGCGTCAGAGTCGAGTTGTACATTTATAGGACCATCACCACTAACAACTTCTTTTTCTGTGTACCCTAAGTAAGAAATCACTAAGATAGCCTCTGGACTTTGAACAGACATTGAAAAATTGCCGTCAAGATCGGTAATTGTACCATTTGAAGTGCCTTTTTCTAAAATAGAAGCACCAATAAGAGGCTCACTGTCTCCGGAAACAGTTCCAGTTACAGTAGTACTTTGCCCTGTAACATTGTGAAGAAAAAAAAGACATAGGCATACAGACAGGAGCTTATAGCCTACGATTAGTAGATTTGTTTTCATATTAGCTTTTTAGATAATTAACATGGCTAAACTATAAAATATATTTTGCTTGCATGAACAAATTGTTTAAAAAAAATTAACAAATGCTAATCAATCTACAGTGGTAAAATACTGACAAATTGCACATATAAAGGTTAAAAATTATAAATAGGTCTTGACGGTAAAACATCATATATTAACTAAAGAAATATTATGATGTACTATTTCTACTAAAAGAGCAAAAAACGGATTGAAAAGAACATACACTACAAATATTTTTGTTTTATGAAAAAGGTGAACAACCATTATGCTATTGTAGAGCAGGTAATAAAATTTTTAGGTGCCTCCCAATTACATCAACCAACTTTGGAGGAGATAAGTAAACACGTTTTTTTAAGTAAATTCCACTTACTACGAGTTTTTCAAGAATGGGCTGGCGTAAGTCCTAAGCAGTTTTTACAATATCTCACTGTTGAACATTCAAAGTCATTGTTACGTCTTGGGAAAAGTACGCTTGAAACTTCTTATGAAGCCGGATTATCTGGTAATGGTAGATTACATGACCTATTTTTCAAATGTGAATCAATGTCACCAGGTGAATTTAAAAATAAAGGAAAAGACTTGACCAATAAGTGGGAGGTCATTTAATCCGCATTTGGTAAAACATTAATTGCAGAAACCAATAATGGAATTTGTAAAGTCAGTTTTCTAGACAAGCAATCCAACGGTCTTAAAAAGCTAACACGAGACTTTCATTTTGCAAACTTTCATAATTATTTAGGAAACAACGGTCAATTATTGAAAGCATATTTTGGCACTTGGGAAATTCCAAAAAAGAAAATAAATATTCACTTTAAAGGCACACCGTTTCAATTACAGGTTTGGAAAGCGCTACTACAAATACCTGCTGGTAATCTTGTTGCTTATCAAAACATTGGAAATAAAATAGGCAATCCAAAAGCTGTCAGAGCAATCGGAACGGCAATCGGTAAAAATCCTATTGCTTATTTAATACCCTGCCATATAGTCATAAAGAATAGCGGATTTACCGGACAGTATCGATGGACAGCCGAAAGAAAAAGAGCCATAAATGCGTTTGATTCTGCACTGGTTCAATAATAAACAATCCATCAATTGAATAATTTTAATTCTACTTTATTAGTAAACACTGATTTTATTATTAATGAATATGAACTCCAATTTTATCATCTCAGCTATTAAAGAAAATGAGGTAATACATTTATTTAATCTTAGTGAAAAAGAATTAAGTGCTAAAGGTATTTCCAAAATAACGGTTGATGAAAAACTAGGGTACTCATGTCGTGTCAGTTTAGAAGATGCCTATATTGGCGAAGAAATACTGGTATTTAATTACCAACATCACAAGGTCAATTCTCCATATCGATCCTCAAGTCCTGTATTTGTTCGGTTTAATGCAACGGAACCAAAACTAAAGATGAATGAAATACACAAAATGTTAATACATTGGTATTATCCTTACGCATTTATAATCAAAAAGGAATGATGATTGATGCTACAACTATTGACGGAAAAAATCTTGAAAGCTCAATTCAATAAATATTTATTAATGAAAAAGCTAAATACATCCATGTGCATAATGCAAAACCTGGTTGCTATAATTGTCAAAATGATAGAGCTGTTTAGGAAATTACTTTTGAACAAGTGAACGAATGGAGTCATGAATGCTTTTGATTCAGCTCTGGTCCAATAGATAATCAAATTAATTTCAAAAATCACTATTTATAGGGATACTATCTTAGAAAATAAGTTTCTAATATTGTGAAAATGTTTTGCCCCTAATTAATCGGACACCAATTAAGGTATCTGCATTAGATCCTATTTTGAAATACAAAAATTACGTTTAATCTTTGTTATGACGGACGACCGACGGTGACGTTTTGTACCGAAGGTAGATAGATCAGGCCTGACTATCATTTTTTTGATTCTACGAATCAATGACGGACTCCCTTTGGTTCTGTATTACCCGAGACTAAATAATTTTGACGATATTCTATTGGTGAATCTAATCCCAATCTATGTAAAAACCAGTGTTCATTGTATCTATTTATAAAATCTTCTATTTTCTGTTTTGCACTTTCTAAATTATTGATCGAATATATATCCACTAATTGTTCTTTCAATGTTCTGTGAAATCTTTCAATAATACCATTACATTCTGGGCTACGAATAAATGCAGAACTTTTTCTGATCCCTAAAAATAATAATTCTCTACTAAATGCTTTTGAGTCAAACTCACTACCATGATCGACTCTCATACTCAATTGAGCATCCTTACATACCTGTTTATCGATTTTGCCAAATTCATTTTGCACCGCATTTCGTAATGCCTGCATCACCTCTACATGTGTGTGCTTATCACTCACGTACCATCCTTTAATTTCACTATTGAAATGATCTATAACACCCATAAAATAAATCTTGCCTACCGAAGTTTTGAATTCTTTGATATCCATTCCCCACAATTCATTAGGTCGATCTGTTGTTATTGATCCGTCGTGTGGACTTGTTTTTACATGTCCTCTCGCGTTCTGATGACATAGTAATTCCGCTTCTGACATAATTCTTCTCAGTCGCTCTTTGGCTACTGTAATTCCTAGTTTAACCAAACGCTT
>Ga0209187_1002125_pt1 | contig 19890 bp, 15 predicted proteins | sample BantaG_FD_187430 | JGI IMG/M metagenome (GOLD analysis project Ga0209187, IMG submission 187430) | Marine algal microbial communities from Bantry Bay, Ireland - BantryBay_4 metaG (SPAdes) (version 2) | ecosystem: Host-associated > Algae > Red algae > Unclassified | place: Bantry Bay, Ireland...
CGCCTTCTCTTCTCCTTCGAAGATGAACCTCCCGTCCACCACACGGGACATGCAGTGATAGTGAGCGGTTCCAGGGTCGATGAGGCGTGCTTGGCGCATGGAAACGAGAGTAGGGAGGCGGCGCTAGTAGGGCAAGCGCATTTTTCAATAAAAGGTCTGTCCCTTTGTCATTCTCTTTGTCATTTCCGAACTCGGCCCCGAAAATCGACGGACGACTCGACGAAAAATTCTGGCAGAAGCCACCAACCATCAGTCGGCTCATCCCGCGTCAGGCCGATGGATATGCGCCCGTCCAGACCGAAGCCTGGCTCCACCACGACACCTCGCACCTCTATATCGGTGTCCGCAGTCATGAACCAATCCTGCGAGATGTCCTCAGCGAAGCTACTGCAAGGGACGGAGCAGTCCGCGAAGACGATTCGATCGAGATCCTCCTCGACACGAACCGTGACCAAAAATCGTTCCATCACTTCGCGGTCAACCCGGAGGGCGTGCTCTACGACGCCAACGGCAAAGACGCGACCTGGAACAGCACGGCCCGAGTCGCGACCGCGCGCGAGGAAAAAAAGCGCGCTTGGACCGCGGAGATGGCCATTCCCCTCAAAGAGATCGAAGCCGACCTCGCCGCCCATCCGACCTGGGGATTCCAGATGACCCGCAATCGCCCCCGCTTTGATGAGAGGAAATCCTACGAATGGTCCCCGAGTTTCTGGTACCGGAATCTTCCAAGCTTCTTTGGGAGAGTGGACGTGGAGTAGTTCTGGGTAAGATACGTTTTAGGGGCAGTGAATTGACTGCTCCCTATATCGGAGATTCTACCCGAATACCTCCACCCCGAGATTTCGAAGTGATCGAAGCCCTCCCCAGGTGGCCCCCTTCATAACTCGGGCACCATTCTTGCGGCCATCACCGAATCGTTCACGGTGCTCCTTGAAGTAGTCATCGACGAACTCATCGGTTCCGAACGCTCCTCCATCGGTCATGTAGCGAATTCGACAGCGGAGCGCCTGCCACGGTGGAATTCGCGTGCCTGGCGCCATCTCGGTCAAGGCCTCCTCTCGGGTAAAGCCGGTGCGAACTGGATCACCAGCGTCATTCTTTTTACCGCTCTCGACACCGACCCCGTAGAGCAATTTCCGATACTCGGCGCCGACCTTCCTCCACGAGATTCGATCTTCGTCGCGGTGCTCTAGGGCAACGCCAACCCCTTACGTGCCGCAGCCCGCCCGCCTACCAGCTTCGGCATAGCCGCAAAAGGCGTAGTCCGCCGGATCGTCGACGGATGCCGGCCCGCAGCGGATTGAGATCGATGTAGGCAGTCATCGTTAGGATCACTTCCTCAGAACCACCAACCATGACCGACTTGAACCGATCTTTTGCCTCACGAGTGAGGCTCTGCAAAAAGGCTTCGCAATTTCTGCTACTACGACGTGGCGGGGGCACTCAAAGCGTGCCCTTTCGCCCTTCTTTCCAGTTGTACCAGCGTGACTGGCATGCCCAATTAGGGCAAAACCTTGCGCGTAGCCAAACTCCAGAGTCGAAGAGCAACGGAGACAAAAACGCAACTTCAGCTCCTGCATAAAACAGGCGAGACTGCCACGCCTCCGCAGGTAGCCGGTGCGAATTTTCTTCTTCTTGGCGTCGAAATTGTAGGCATCGCAGTTAGCCAACTCCGCCTTCAGCCGATCCGCCGCCTTCCGCCCATAGAGCGGACGCACCAGAGCGACCAATTCCTCGTCCGATACCGATTCCTCGCTTGGAATATCACGCTTCGCTGGTAGTTTAACATTCGTCCCGAACACGCGTCCCCGTGCCCTCAGCTCGGTGTCAGGAAAGCCCCAATAAAAGTCTTGAAGTGATCTGATACTACTGGCCCCTATTCTTCAAAGTGCTTTCGTATAGCCTCAAAGTGACCCAGAGCTTTCGGGCCAATGTTCTTTCGTGTCCTGTTGTCGTCCATCCACTTTGCAGTTTCCAAGAACTTAGTAATCCTCTGCTCTGTCCACAGTTCAATTGAAGCAGACTGGAGAAAAGAAAACAAATTTACCCTGGGGCTCGGTTCTAATTGATCGAGAGACTCAGGTTGCGCGAGCAGTAGAGCTTCATCCAATGCCAAACTGCTAGATGAGTATTTCTCTGTCAATTTCGAGTGGCCCGAAATACGCCGAGTTCGCGAATTCGATAACATGTCCGTAAGAAGTTGCTTAACCTCGATGAGTATCGCCTCGTCCCTTGTCTCCTCGACTTCTTGGATGGCAATTTCAGCCGCTCGCTCGTTCTCTTTCTCAACTTGGCTTTTTTGTTAGCTGGAGTTCTTCCTCCAGATTCCTGAGGGCCGCAAGTTTGGTCTCATAATCTCTTGCAACTAGGTCAAATTTTTCCTGAAGCTTAGAGTGCCGAGACGACTGTTCACTAATTTCAGTCTGGGCAGTGTTGAGGTATTTCTGCTTAGCCGTTAGATCTGCCTCAATAGCTTCCCGTTCCTTTTCGATAGCTTCCCTCGCACTTTGTACTCTGTCCAGATCCGAAACTACAGCTGAGAGCCTCTCTTCTTTGAGTGCGAGATCTCTATCTGCCTTCTTAATCTTATCTTTAAAATCTTTTTCTGATCTATCGAACTCATGCTTTTGCTTCAGCAATGCTATTTCGGTCTTTAGATGAGAGCTCTTTATCTGCGCAAATCCGATAGATATGCCTAGAGCAGCAGTGAACAGACTTACCCACGAACTCGCGCGTTTGAAGTAGGGTAATTTCGAGCTTCGAATCTCCTCAATTAGCTTTTGCGCCTCAAGGTGCTTGGTCCGCTCCTCGAGGTTCAACTGCCGATACTCTTTGAGGGACGGTAGATTCGAGTAGTCTCCGATCTTTGGCTTATGATCCATGAGCGCGGTTTTAATGAATGATATGATTGCTCCCTAAATGTTTCCATTTTGAAAATTAAACAAGTACAACACATCCCCCGTCACACTCGTGTTCGACAACCGTTTTTTCGCTGAAGTCTTCCACGGGCTTGCGCACGGGAGTTGCTCGTGCAACGCAATCGATCCTTCCCCGAATTTCCCTCCGGGGCCGCGGTCGGCAAAGATGGCGTCGCAGTAGCCGCCGCGGTAGATGACCCGCACGGTGTCGCCCAGTTTGATGCCGAATTCTACTTCAAACGAGTCGTTGCCCTTGTGGGGCAGCGGCAGGACGATGTAGGGGACCTCCTCGGCATTGATGTAGCAACGGGGACCGCCAGCTTTCTTCGGGGGATACGATAGGCTGGTGCTAATCTGGCCATAGGGTGGGTCAATCTCTTTTGCCAGGGGGGAGCCATCCGCACACAAGGACATTTTGGCGTGTACAAGGACCGTGCCGTCTGGGAATTTCAGTACGGCCTGGCAGTTGGTCGAGTCCGTCTGGTTGGTCGTAGCGTCTGTCCGGTCCCAGAGTTCTTTGAATCTGCGGCCCGGCTCGGCGTCGGCTTCCTCGAATGGCAGGTGCGCCACGAGGTGGGCGCTCGCACTCGGCGGAACATAAAAACTACGGAACGACCGGAAGCCCGACGGCAGGAAGAAGCGGTCTGCCGGCGAGTCTGTAAGGCCCCGTAGGTAGTGACTATGTACCCAGCCCTCGAGATCTCCGCTCGTCACTTGGACAAACCACCAGGCACCGAACTGTTCTCCGCTGGGAACCACTCTCGTTCCATGCCGCAGCCCCTCTTGAACTACTCGCTCGGCGCTAGGATGGGGTTCAGTTCGGATGTTGAGAGACGGTGCGGCGACGAGAAATTCCTGCTGCGGTTCACCATCGGGAGATCCAAGCGCCCGGGTACGGAACGCCGCCAAGTCGAACGCAGGTCCGGGGTCATTCTTACGGGTCGGCGAGATATCATCATGACCGAGAACGTCGAGTATTTGGTACTCCGAACTCAAAGCCGCGCAGACTTCGGCCGCTACTTCGATCTGCTTTTCGGTGAATATATGCCAGCCACAATCATCCGCCGGATCATTGCGATGCGGAGCAATAAGAACCTCAGCGTCTGGTATCACTGTTCCGGACCATGAACGCCACTTTCCCCCTGATCTGACAAGGCGCCCGGCATTGACCAGTTCGATGCCGATGGCTTGGGAATTCAGCCCACTCAGATCCGCCCAGCGGCTCTTTCCAGCGTGCCAAGCGACCCGATTGAAATCTACCATCTGGGTTATTTTCCCAGCACGGTCGATGACGAGGTGTGCTGAAACCTTTGAGTCCTTGTTCTCGAACCAACTGACGGCCCCGGAAGCCGTGGTTCCTGCGGTGAAGTGCATCAGCAGGTAGCGGGGTTGCATGTATCCCGCTTGATTGGGGGACTTTTTGGAGGTGGCTGGCGACAGTCGGTGGTTGTTGATCTGATAGCTCATGGGCAGTGGTAGGGTTAGCTGGGTGGCCACGTCGGTTTGCTAGACGATCCGTTTCAGAATCTCGGTTTGATTGAGAAGGATTTGTTCGACCGTCGAGGCGTTACCCCCGCGTCGTGAGCCTGCCGAAGTGTTGCTCGAGTCGGGAGATGGCTGGCTGTTCTCTTCACTGTTCCGATTCACCCCTGATCCTTCGCCTAGAAGAAGGATCCCACGCCTTTCACGAGAACAGGCGAGGAACGGCATCTGTTCGGCGGGCTCGACGGGAAATGCCTGGATGATCTGCTCGAGGAATTCCGAATGGGTAAGTTTTCCAGCCGACTTCACGAGGATCTGTGTCGCGGCTTTTGTGAAGAACCCGTTGCCGCCGGCTTCCTGAGCGAGTTGGAAGTCCTGGCAGGCAGAAAAGGTCACCTCCTTTGTCCCTTCATATCCATGGGTAGACCCCTCCTGCCCCTTTAACTCTCGGAAGGCGCCCACAACTGATGCTGACAGCCTCATTTTCCGGCCCTTCACGCCGGGCGGCAGATCGAACTTCGACGGCATGCCGAAGGAAATCTTCCGAGTATTGGTTCCCGAGTGGCAACAATCCATGAAGAAAGTCAGGGACGCCTCCGGATGAAGCTTGTTCGAGATCTCCCCAAGTTCGTCGTCGATGATCAGGTTGCCACCCTCGTAGTCGTAGGGGACCAGTACTTCGTCTTTCCCATCCCTCTCGTCGTCGTTCTCGTCTCCAACCTGCGCCCCGTGACCGGAAAACTGGAATACCAGTGAATCTCCTGATCGGGAACTCTGCACCATCTCATCCAAGGCCTCGAGAATTCCTGTCTTTGTGGCGTCGTGCTCGAGCAACTCCGCCGAGGTGAATCCAAGCTCACCGAGTGCGTTACGCCAACTGCTGACATCAGCCACGCAACAATCGAGGGGTGCTTGTGCATAGGAGTTGATTCCAACGCAAAGGGCGAGGCGACGCCCCTGCCCTGAGGTTGCCCCAACCGCTCTGCTCACCCCGAATATGGTCTTGGTTGGCCGAGGTTTGAACGGTGTCTTGTTGGATCCGTCCCGGAGGATCCTTGCAACCAGACTATTCAGAGTGGGGCAGTCGTTGTCGAAACCTCCATGCGTAGTCGATTGCGTTGCGTTCGGGCCGGAACTGGTGGTCGTAGTGGAAAAGACCACTTCGCCTCTCGGATGGGTGGCCGAACTCTCCATGCCGAAGAACTGACGAAGTCCCCAGCCAACCGCATCTTTGGATAATAAGTCCGATTGGAGACCGAGAATTGGAGTGCCCGGCACCGTCTCGCAGCAGTTTCGGACCAAGTAGAGCAATGACTTTCCATAGGCTTTGTAACACGAGTCATCGATCTCGAGCTGGTCCCGCATGGTGAACATCGAACAGTGTTCGACCAATTGCCCGGGACCAACGAGAGGAGCCAACTTATCGAGAAACCGCTCGCTGGAGATCGCCGGAGCCAGAAGAAAGAGTTCGCGGAGACGGACTCCTCCGTACGCTTGAAGCAACGGAAGGAAGTGGGCGTGAAAGATTGAACCGGCACTATGTCCGCAACCATAAAATTCGACTTCATGGGGGTGAGCTGCGGCGAACTCACACAATGCTCTGGCGGCAAACGCTCCGCCGCTTCCCTCTTGACCGCAACGCTCTGCATTTCGCTTCATGTCGGACCAGAGGGCTTCCCCTGGCTTGTGCAGCAGTTTTTCCAGACCGGCATCTTTCACATCGCCCACGGCCTCGGCCACATCGCCGATCATGTCCAAGAGGTCAAAGTCACGGGGCTTGGCATCGCCCGGTCCCTTGAACAGATTCCCGATGGTTCGCCATAACCCGGTCTCCCAGACGAAGTAGATCGGGTAGATGCCTTCTTTCAACCAGGTCTCGTGGTAGTCAATGACTTGTTGCAACGCATCGGTTTCGGAGACCAGTCCGCCATGCGCCCAAAGTAGAACGCGAAGAGGTCGTCCTTCTTCGGCGGCTTGCCGTTGCTGAGCGGGGAGAATCTCTCCAAACAGGCGCTCAATGTCCTCCGGGGTGGAGGTGAAGCTACCGCTGTCGGTGAGGCGCCCGCCGGAGAGATTGATCGCATGCTCGCGTAGCGTGCGCTTCTCCTTGGCAGCCCATTTCTTTTTGAAGACACGACTCTTTGCACCGGACTTGTGCCGTCCGGATGCCGATGGGTCGTCGGCCAGTCCGTCAGGCGCATCGGCCACCACAAATTCGGTTTCGATCAATTCTTGGATTTCGGCCTTTCTTTCCTTGGTGATGGCCTTCCGCTTTTTTGCGGACTTCGTTGCGGCCTGCTTCTTGGACAACGTTTGTTGCAGTTCTTCCAACTGGATGTTGCTTCCCGGCGAAGTCCCGTTGTTGGCGAAGTCCCGGGGAAATCGGACTTCCATTTTTGCGCCAAGAAGGCGAACTACATTCAGGAGGCTCTGCTTCTGCTTTCCCTGCAAGTGCTCCTCATCGAAATTCCCGATCAGCACGATCATGAACGGACCGGACGCGGTGGAACCGTTGTGGCCCTTCGCGCTGGCCGGGCAATTGACCCAGCCACGGCCGAGCCAGAGGGAACCGTCCGGAGCGATGCTGAGATGTTGCGCGACATCTTCCCAACCGCGGGTTGCCAGCTGGTGGCTGTAGGAAGCAGGAACAGACTCGACTTCGTCGTTCCAGTAGTCAGTGGCGTTTGGAGAGACGGAGTGGTGCAGGTGAATCGCGTCAAACGTGCGAGCGCCCGAGTAGTTGTTGAAGAGGAACTCGAACTCCCCCAGAGTGATTTTTTTCGGATCGATGTCGCTCATGTGTGTGGTTGTTATTGGCTCTCGGATCGCTTAAAGAGCACGTATTTGTGTGCGCTTGGAGCAAGAAGTTGCGGGGTCTGGCGGTAGCCGAGATTCTTGATCCTGGCGCTGGTCAACTTCAGGATGTGGTCCCAGGTAGTAGACTCTGTGATCCCTTCATCTGAGAGGACTTGGGCAAGGCAAAAGGTGAACGCTCCGTAGGAGTTTAACCCATCAGAGTGTTCTTCTGCCGCCTCGTTCTCTGCGCACGCTTGCAAGATCACGGGGAGATAGGGTGCGCTATTCCCTGCATCGACTTTCGGATGCGGCCGAAGAGACATTCCGCGGAACAAGCGTCTGCTAGTCCCCGCTAGCCCTGTGTATGCTTCGGGGTTCCCGTTTTCGGGCACTTCGGACTCTACGGAGAACCCACCCCAGTCTGCCTTATCGCGGGAATTTCTGAGCGTTTCCGTCGTTGAACTCCGCTCCCACCGCTCGCCATTCCAGTGGAGTCCTCGATGGGCAATGTCCATCGGAGCGGTAATTCCGCGGACTCTCCGCCCTCCAGCCCGTGTCATTCCCCCCGAGTGGCAACAGTCGAGAATGACGACAAACTGGGATGTCAATGGCAACTGGGCGTAGAGCTGGTGGAGGTGATCATCCAGAATGGCGCTCTGAATCGAGTAGTCGTAGTCGTAGGGGCACAAGCACTCGTCCAGGCGGTCCGCCGTTTCTTGTGGCCCGTAGGACTCCAGTTGATGTCCATGCCCGCTAAAGTAAAGAATCCGGAACTCGCCGTCATCGACATCGTCGAGCAACCATTCGATGCGGTCGCGAATCGCAGCCGCAGTCGCCCGATGGTTGTGCAACACGCGGATGTTGCTTTTCGATAAGCCCTGTTCCTGCAGAATCCGGGACATCAAGTAAGTGTCGCTGGTGGCCCCTGCGAGCGAGGGAATCTCGGCCCTCTCGTATTCATCGATCCCAATCAGCAGAGCCCTGTGCCTCGGAGTCTCCATTGCGTCCCGTACAGCATCACGCAGATACTCTTCCACGCTCTGAGGCCTCCCCAAGCTGGCCGCCAACAACTTGGGCCAGACAAGTTGGCGCGTAGGGAAGCAATCGAGATAGCCCATCGTCCCCCTGCCGGTGCTGACGGCCGTATGGTCCAATGGATCCTCGTTATCGAAAGGAGTATAGACTTGAAAAAAATTCCTCTTTTTGTCACTGGCCCTGCGCAGGTCGCCGCCAAGCAAGCGAACCTCTTCGGTAAACAATGCGTCATGCGGATTGTAGAGATGGAACCAATATTGAAGCTCAGGAACTCCGCAAAGCCGCCCCCCGTAGACACTCTTGACATGGGGGTTTCCTAATTGGGAGCCAAACGTTATGAGAGACACCGAGGAAGCAAATTTTCCAAGGTCGAATCGCTCTCTCAGAACATCATAAGCTATGAGTGACCCCAGGGAGTGCGCGGCGATAATGAGGGGAGAATCCGCCCCGTTTCTATTGCATGCGTTTCTCGCGGCATCCGTTAACTGGTGTCGAAGGCTTTCCCTAAGGTTGCATCGAAAATCTGAGTCCCGAACCCATCTCGCAATCACGCCAGCCGTCCAATAGAGTGTCTCGTTCAGGGCGTTCATCCCCCTTGAGCCTCGAAGGAGCCCACCAAATTGGCTCTCCCCCTCCCAAGTGTCCCACTCTCCTCCCCGACGGCTCCCCTCCTCAGAATTTTTTGGCTGACCCGCACTCCACCCGATTGATTTTAGAGCATGGATAAGCCCTTCTGAAGTAAACTTGTCAGGCTCGAACTCGCTGTGGATCTCCCTTTGAAATTCCGCAAAGCTAAAGTCGATAGCCAACTCCACCAGCTTATCGTTGGCGATCATCTCTTGGGCTTGATCGTCGGATGTTGGAGCGTCTATCGCGTCATGGCCGAGTAACTCCGGATAGTCTTGAGCAAATTTTGCACAAAGGGAATCTTTCCAGATCTTTTGCCATTGGTCTCCTCCTCCTTGGCCAATACCGTGAACGAACACGATGGTGGGCTTGGGCAGGGAAAGGTGTGACGACATGATAGGGGCTACTGGTGAAAAAATGGAAGCCTAACTAGTTGTATTACAAGAAGTGAATGTTTTGCAAGCTTTTGTAAGGATTTTATTTTGAATCGTGAAAATTGTAAATATTGAAGAGGCAACAGCCGCAGGTAGCTTCGTGATGAGGGCGGTGAGGGCGCTTGTTTCGCTCGCTACCTTCCTCCTACGTGTGAGGGCGGGGCTTCGGGCCTACTTCGCGGCAAGGGACTGACCCGTGGAGAGTGGCATTGCTGGATTTTTTACCACCTTGCGGTCTGCCATTCAGTTCGGGCTCTCATGGTGGAGATGCGGCAACTTGGAAGTTGGTCGGAAGAGAGGTCGGGGTCATAGGGATGCGGCCGGTGCCAGGATGGAATTTTTGAATAGTGAAAATTGAAGAGCGAAATGGAGGATAGCTGGAAGCAATGAGGTGCTTGGGGATTGACGACGTTTCTACCACCGATAATCAGAGTCTATTTTTATGGTAAACCTGGCTATATGGGACTTGGGCGGTCAGAGTTTTCAAGGCGCTGTCTTCTAGGGGCTGGTAGATGGGGTAGCGGTCGCGCCAGCGGCCGATGGGATGGAAGTTCTCGCGGGCGAAGCCGGATGGGATCGATGTGCTAGTGGCAACTGGCACAGCTGGCTTCTGCGGCGAAAAGCTCCACGGGCACAGGTTCGATATTCACGCCCATTTTTTGATACCAACTAAGTATATCGGTGTCCGCAGTCATGAGCCCATCCTGCGAGATGTCCTCAGCGAAGCCACTGCAAGGGACGGAGCGGTCCGCGAAGACGATTCGATCGAAATCCTCCTCGACACCAACCACGACCAAAAATCGTTCCACCACTTCGCGGTCAAGCCGGAGGGCGTGCTCTACGACGCCAACGCAAGGACGCGACCTGGAACAGCAGCCAGAGTCGCGACCGCGCGCGAGGAAAAAAAGCGCGCCTGGACCGCGGAGATCGCCATCCCCCTCAAAGAGGTCGGAGCCGACCTCGCCGCCCATCCGACCTGGGGATTCCAGATGACCCGCTATCGCCCGTGCTTTAATGAATGTTGAGCAGTAGACTAATCTTCGCTATTGAGACTGCTGAGCCGCTTCCAGCCAAATACTACCAGCAAGAGAGTTCCTATTAGTAGCGCCAACGCTTGAAACCCGTTCCAGATCTTTACATTCGCTTCGATCTGAATCTTCATACTCTCCGAGAACGCCTCAAGGATTGAACCGGTCTGGCCCATCAGACCCAAAGATCCGCAAAGTATGGATAAAAGAAAAAATACCCATGCACCTCGAAGCCAACGAATGTCGGTAGGAGCTACTCCTACAACCTCCTTCATAAAAGTCACACTTCCTCCCACCATGACCATTGCTAGAGTGATGAAATGCTTGGTTAGATCAGCAATGGCAGTTATAAGAGCCTCTTCCATGACTTGTTAACAGAACGGATAAAGCGGACAAATTGATATGAAAAATTGAGTAACTTCTTGCCTGTCTATCACGCCGTTTTGATTCTGATCAATCATTTTTAACCTTTTCAGAGCGAAATTTAAATTTTTCTTCATTAAGTCAGTGTCTCCTGTAGCTAGATGGGCGGTCACCCCTTTGTTGATGGCAATCGTCAACGCCTTGGCGGATTCCCTTGGAATTGTTAGTTCCATTTCTCCATGAAGACGCTGAGAAAATACTATCGTTATGTCTGCGGCCAGCCGCTCAGATTGAGACTCGTTGCGAGACAACCTCCTTAGTTTTGACGTGTTACCACTGATGAGCGCTTCGATTTGAATGGGTTTGGCCCGTTCAAAATTGTCGGCATGAGAGGAAATGGGAGTAAGCAGGCAACTTACTAGGCTAAGTAAAGTTCTTGTGTTCACAATCTTACAGTAGAATCAGTCGCTTAGTTAGGCGAGTTGATTGAAAGGATATCAGTTGCTGATATGCAAGTCAATCCAGACATTTTCAGCGGGTGTGAATGCGCGTTGACTCACCATTAAGGACACTGAAACCAATTTTCGGGCAATCCGGAAGGCTACAGGTTGCCTCATAATTGAGGACACCGTGGTGCGTGAGCACCAAAATGAGCGATGAGGCGAACGAGGAGTATCTGAAAAAGATTAAACGGCGTTATGGCGCGATGAAGACAAAGCGTGCGAGAAGCCGTGTGCTCGACGAGTTCGTCGAGGTCTCCGGCAACGAGAGGAAGTATGCGATCAAGCTGCTCAATTGTCGGCGGGCCGGTCCAGCAGGGCGCCGGGGTCGGACGACGCGGCCGGGTCGTCCGCGCAAGTATGGTGACGATATGCTGGCGGTGGTTAAGGTTCTCTGGAAGGCCAGTGAGATGCCGTGTGGGAAGCGGTTGAAGGCAGTGGTTCCGGAGTGGCTTAATCACTACGAACGGAGGGAAGGAGTGCTTGAGGAGGAGCTACGCTCAAAGGTGTTGGAGGCCAGTCCGGCACAACTTGACCGGCACCTCGGCCCGGATCGCCGCATCAGAGCGGCTCGGCGAACGCCTCCTTCCGTCTTCCACCCGAAAGGGAGCCAGAAGCCGCGGAGGTATCATCACCATACCCAGATTTTTACTTGCCTGTCAGCAACGCCACGTTGTTGACAAATATTTGATCAATTCACAAAACAGATATTGACACATCGCGGCAGAATCCTAACAATCGATTACCATGCTTACGCCAATTCAATCAGGACCGAAACGGAAAGAACTAGCTAGTGCCCTCCGGAAAAAAGCGGCAGAGTTGTCACTCTCGCTGTCCACAGAGACTCAGCGGGGGAATAAAGACCTTGAGAATTTTCTCTCGACAGCAACCGCCACGTTCACCAAAGGACTGCCTCATGATGAGGATGGTTTCGCCGATCCTGAGGCTCTCCTAAAGTTCATCGATTGGCTCAATCAAAAGGGACGAAAGTCGTTTGATTATGCGGACAACCAAGGATGTGGTCTATTAACTGGAGAATGTCAAGTTGCTCCTGAGCAATGGCGCGGCTGGGAGAGCCCCCTCTCCGGGCATGTCTACAATCTCATTGGCGTCGATACTGATGCCATCGCAATGCCTCCAGCACCTGTGTTTGGCTCGGGTGAACTCATCGCAGAGATGGCGGAAGTCTACGCCCTTGCACTCCTGCGCGATGTTCGCTTTCGAGACATCTCTTCAGGAAACGGCAAAGCTTCAACCATCAATGCTGCAGTTCGAGGCTTACCGTGGTTCAGGACCCCCCATGCCTTGGTTGCAACCGAGGCCCGGCGAGTCGCTAGGCTTGAGAACGAAAGTGATGTCGATGGACCTACCGATCAAGTTCTCTACAGGGGCTCGACTCCAGGAGCTAAAGTAGGCCCCTACATCTCCCAGTTTCTACTGATAGGCTCTTCCACAGGTGAACCGCCCCAGGTAGAAAATGGAAGCGACGTTTCCACCCAGCCCCTCCAGTTACAAACTACGAGAAAAGTCTTCAGGCTTAGAGAAGCGGATGACGGCGGAGACCAGGCTGTCGTCCAAGACTCGCTATGGCCTAAAAACGGCTTGATTCTCTATGGCGTCCAGCAGATTGACCAACGGGTTTTCCCGCATCCTGTTTCGCGTAGTGCTACCAAGCGAGGAACAGAAAGGCCCCTAACTCATGACAACGTAACCAATGATTACATGACCCATTGGGACGATTGGCTTGCAGTCCAGCGTGGTGCCAACAGGAAGAAGCTAGATGCGGCGAACTCTGCCGCGAGGTTTATTGCAACGCCCCGGGATCTTGCGAGTTATGTACACTTCGATGCCCTCTATCAGGCCTACCTGAACGCGTGTTTGCTTCTGCAAAGCTATGGCCAACCAGCAGACAGGGGTCTACCTGAGCCTAACGGTCATTCTAGGGATGCTTTTGCAACCTTTGGGGGGCCAGACATTTTATCTTTGGTAACTGCGGTAGCAAGCGAGGCACTCAAATTCGCGCGTCGTCAAAAATTCAATATTCACCTCAGGGCACGCCCCGAGGCCATTGCTGGTAAGCTCAGTGGCTACCACTCAAATCCGGCTCCCTACTCAACCTCTGGAGACAACGAATGTTTCTCTGACTCGGCGGACAAGATGATCGATCAACTTCAGCCCCTCTTGGAGAAGGTTGCCGATCACAACAAGAGAATAAATAACGGGATCGAGTACGGTTCTCACCAAACCAATGCGAATTACCTTCTCCCGATGGCCTTCCCCGAAGGCTCACCTATGCACCCAAGCTACGCGGCGGGGCACGCGACTGTAGCTGGTGCTTGCGTGACAGTCTTAAAAGCCTTCTTTGAAATGTTCGAAGGGGATGAAAGCTCTTTGAAGGTAACCGACAAATGGAAAGAACTCCCTCTCTTCAGCATCTACGGTGAAAACGTCAAGGAGAGGGAAAAGAAGTTAGGCGAGGTCTTCCGAAGTGGCCTCTACGAACCTAGTGCTGACCCGAGCCAAGTGGATCTTTATCAGATCGATGAGGAACCAAACGAGGATATCACTATCCTAGGCGAACTCGACAAACTGGCGGCCAACATCTCCATTGGTCGAGATATGGCAGGGGTTCACTATTACACGGACTATTACGAGAGCCTGCGCATGGGCGAACGCGTGGCGGTCGGCATTCTTCGCGAGCGAGTGCTTACTTTTCCTGAAAAAGTTGAGATGCACATCAAGACGTTCGACGGCGAGAACATGATCATCCGTGGGCTCGGCGATGGATCAACGGTCAAGGTAGATATCGCCAACTCCGGTGACGAGTCACTTACGAAGTTTGAAGAATGGTTCCACCGTCCGGAACTCGCACAGAGCCAAGATTCTTAGCAAAAATGCAAGTCGCACACGGCACGTTCACTGGTCTTTTGCCACATAAGATGAGGGGTGCTTCGTCATCAAGCAACTTGAGGAAGGGGAGCGTCACTTCTCGACCTCAGAAGACTTCTACTTCGACCGCTCTCCCGCCCCGGGTTTGCGCTAGGAGACCTAACTTCTGAGAAAGCCACTGCCACCGACTTTCTTCGGCTTCCCGCCACTGGATCCACAACTTCGCCCCGATCAGTCGGGCGCAATCGAATCGCCGGAGTAGTCGTGCGGCTCGGCCCTTCGGGCCCTACCGCCTCCTCCGACGTTTGTGGGACTGTACCATCAAACATTATGTAATTTGTGAAGGTTCCTAGTAGCTTGGGCGTGCTACTTCGTCCGAAGGCCCGGCTGAGGATGATGTTCACGATGAGATCCCGGAAACCATTCCGTCGGCCTTTACCTCGGCCACGACGTCTTCGAGGAGGAGGCGGGATGGAATTTTGAATGGTGAAAATTGAGGAGTGAAATGGATAGCGGGTAGCGGCGTGTTGAGGGTTGGATGGGCGTCTCCTTCGCCCGCGAGCGCACTTCTACCACTGCCTCGCTCGGGAGCTTACTCCTACGTGTGAGGCCGAGGCTTCGAGCCTACTTCGTGGCGAATGCCTCACTGAGGATGATATTCACGATGAAATCCTGGAATCCATTTCCGTTGGCCTTTACCTCGGCCACGACAGCTTCGAGGAGGAGGCGGTCGGGGTAGGTGGGGATGCGGCCGGTGGCGTAGGTGAGGAGCTTTTCGGCGAGGCAGTGGGAGAAGAGGTCGATGCTGGTGATGAGGTAGGCCTTGAGGTCGGTGACGTCTTGGAAGGTGGCGCCGTCGGTCATGGTGCCGATGGCATCGACGGGGAGGCCTTGGAGGGTTTTTGTGGTGCCGTCTTGGAGGGGCTGGTAGATGGGGTAGTGGTCGCGCCAGCGGCCGATGGGATCGAAGTTCTCGAGGGCGAAGCCGACGGGGTCGATGTGCTGGTGGCAACTGGCACAGCTGGCGTCGGCGGCGTGGCGGTCGAGGAGTTCGCGGATGGTGGTGGCGCCGGTGGTGTCGGGCTCGACTGCGGGGACGTCGGGTGGTGGTGGAGGTGTGGGCTTGCCGAGGATGTTCTCGAGGAGCCAGGCGCCGCGTAGGACGGGTTGGGTATCGACGCCGTTGGCGGTGGCCAACCTGACGGCGGCCATGCCGAGTAGGCCTCCGTGTCGGCCGCCTTTGGGAATCTTGGCGCGTTTAATAACGTCGGACTTGGCGAAGTCGATGCGGTAGAGTTGGGCGGTGCGGCGGTTGAGGTAGGTGAAGTCGGGGTCGATGAAGGTTTCGAGTGGGTGGTTCTTGTCGAGGATCTCTTTGACGAACAGGGCGGGTTCTTGCTGGACGGCGGTGAAGTGGCGGTCGGAGAAGTTCTGTAGGAGCCGCTGGTCGGGCATGATGTCGGGCAGGAGGCGGAGGTCGAGCCATTGGCCGAGGAAGGAGTCGAGGAAGTTCTTGGTCTTGCCGGATTTGAGCAGGCGTCGGGCCTGGGACTCGAGCACGTCCGGGGTGGTGAGGCTGCCGTCGGCGGCCTTGGCGAGGAGGGTCGCGTCGGGTGGGGATCCGTGGAGGAAGTAGCTGAGGCGGGAGGCGAGGTCGTAGGCGTCGAGCTGGCCATCGGTGCGGCCGCGGTAGAGGAATCGGGGCGAGCACAAGGCCATGCGGACGGCGAGATGGAGTCCGTCTTCAAGTCGGCGTCCGTCTTGTTCGCGAACGCGGTCGAGCACGAGTGTGGTGTATTGGTCGAGGGTGTCGGTGTCTACGGGGCGGCGGAAGGCGTCGGTGAGTAGGCGTTGCAGGACTTGGCGGGCGAAGGTGGGGTCGTCGAGTTCGGGGGCGCGCAGGCCGAGGAAGCGGGCGGTGCGGGCACGGCGGTCGAGTTGCTTTTGGTCGTCGACAACGCGGACGGGGCTGTTGACTTCGAGCCGGGCAATGTCGATGGCGGGGCCGTGGGTGCGGAGTTCGGTGTGGGATTTTGACTGGTGAATATTGAAGGGTGAAATGGAGGTTGGGTTGGCGGGTTTGGCGTTGTTCGACGGGCCGTTGTCGTAGCGGAGGTAGATGGTGTGGCCTTGTTCGAGGCGGGTTTTGGGATGGAGTCGGGAGGCAGTGCTATCGGGGTGGATGGGGTGGAGGGCGATTTGTGTGAGGGCCTTGGACTTGGCGGGGTCTTCGAGGTCGGCGGGGCCGGTGAGGACGGCGAGACGCGGGGGGAAGTGACGTCTGTCGTGCATTTTGGTCCGCGTAGAAGAACGGGGGGGAGGTGGGGTGGGCTTTCGGGGATTGGGGGATTTGAAAAGCGGAAGGAGGGCAGTTAATACATAGGTGATGCGAACTGGGTGGCTGCATATCCTATGCTGAGAATCTAATGGACTTTGGTATCTACTTAGAGACAATCCTCCCATGAAGCATACTCACTTCCTCGCCATCGCCGGCGGCCTTCTCGCCGTTCCACTCGCTGCCCTCGTCGTTGCTGAGGAGAAGGCCCCGCCATTGGGCTACAGCGATACTCCCATGCTCCCCCACGCCGATTGGAAAGTCCACGACATCGACCGTCCAGCCCCTACCCCGGTCCAACCCGGAGCAACCGCTGCCGCGCCTCCTGCCGACGCCATCGTCCTGTTCGACGGCACCAATCTAGACCAGTGGCACGGATGCGAAGAATACCTCGACGACGAGGGCAAGAAGAGACGCCGCCCGAATTCCGAAGTCCCCGCCAAGTGGAACGTCACCGACGGCCACTTCCACGTCACTGCCACCGGGGATATTTACACCCGTGAGCAATTCGGCGACTGCCAGCTCCACATCGAATGGCGCTCCCCTACCCCAGTCCAAAGCTCCTCCCAAAAGCGCGGCAACAGCGGCATCTTCCTCATGAATCTCTATGAGGTCCAAGTCCTCGACTGCTCTGACAACAAGACCTACGCCGACGGCCATGCCGGCTCCGTCTACGGACAATACCCACCGCTAGTCAATGCCGCCCGCAAGCCCGGCGAGTGGCAGACCTACGACATCATCTTTCGCGCACCTCGCTACGAAAACGAAGCCTTGAAGAGCCCCGCCACCGTCACCGTCATCCACAACGGAATTGTCGTGCAGAACAACTCCGAACTCCTCGGACCGACTCGGCACAAGGCGGTCGCTACCTACCCGGAGACTCACCCTGAGAAAGGCCCGATCCGTCTGCAGGACCACAACGACGGCCAGGAGCCTGCCTTCCGCAACATCTGGATCCGCCATTTATAAGGCAACTCTACATTACTCGAACCTAACTGAGCCTTCCTACCCGATGCGCAAGGTAGGGACGGTCGCTCCCTCGCCGTCCGTTGCGCTGCCCCGACCTCAAGCGCCCCCAGATCGCTGGGACATCAATCCGGACATCAATCCCTAACAGATGCGCATGGCGGTCCCTCGCCATCCGTTGCGCTCACCTCACCACAGGCGCCCCGAATCGCTGAGGATAGTTGATATCCCAGCGCCGTTCTCGGTCGATTGGCATTCGAAGTCGGAGCGCCCCAGCCAGCGCTAGGCTTGTTTTCCCCCGATTCCTTGGCACGGTGACACATGAATCGTCTCGTCCTCACCGCAGCTCTTCTCACCCTGTCCCTCGGTCTTCCCCACCTAACCGGTGGTAGCGCTCACGCACAGTCGGAACAAATCCAGTCGGAAACCAAGGCCAAGCCATACGCCCACAAGAACACCAAGGGCAAAACCTACTACCTGTTCAGCCGCGAGCAGAGCGTGAAGAACTCGGACAAGACGTTCACTATGTACTTTTTCGCCTCTGACCCGGAAAACAAGAAGGGCACTCCCCTCGCCGCCGTCCCCGAGGACCGCATCGTCTCGGAGACCAAGACCGGCCTGCTCGTCCTGAAGAAAAAGAAGTAGCGACTTCGAACCTCACTTTCCCGACCAATCCAACATGAGCAGCCGCACTCTCGTACTCTGTAAACCCGACGCCGTTGAACGCGGACTCGTCGGACAAATCATCTCTCGCATCGAACAGCGGGGCCTCACCCTCGCCGCCATGGAGCACCGCACGCTCACCGAAGACACTCTCGCCGAGCACTACGCCGAGCACGTCGAGCGTCCGTTCTACCCCAACCTCAAAGCCTTCATGAGCCGCAGCCCCGTCGTCGCCATGGTCGTCGAAGGCCCGACCGACGAGACCTTCGCCATCGTCCGCACGATGATGGGCACCACCAATCCCGCCGACGCCGGTCCCGGCACCATCCGTGGCGACTTCGGACTGGAGATGACCGAAAACCTCATCCACGGCTCGGACAGCAACGAATCGGCCGCCCGCGAAATCGGCATCTTCTTCCCCGGCCTCGCCAGCTAGCGACAAGCGCCCCGACGCCATGGCCAAGCAGGAGCAGCAACGCCCCGACGCAATCTACTGGCGCTTCACCGTCGGGGTGTCGCTCTTGATTGCCGCCCTGACATTGCTCCCCACACTCTCCTCTTGGGAGACGATGTGGGACAACATCATGTCGCACCTGCACGTTCGCCAAGGGCGCACGATGCACGAAGTCGGCATGTACCACTTCGCCGAAGTCAACGGCCGCATCCCGGCCTACTTCATGAGCATCGCCGACTCGCTCGCCTGGAGGTTCGGCAAGGTCGGCCACCAGGTGATCAAGACGGCCTTCCTCCTGGCCCACGTCCTCACCTTCGCCTGGGTTATCTACCGCCTCGGACGCGACCGCTGGCTCGCCCTACTCGCTGGTGCCGGCTTCTTCGTCGTCCTACAAAACCACACCAACTTCGACATCGTCGGCTGCTTCGTCGTCTCGATGCACCTACCGGCCATCGCCCTGCTCGTAGCCATCCCAGCACTGCAAAAATTCTTCGCCGCCCGAGACAACAACACCTCCCGAACCGCCGGCGCCCTCTGGATCACCATCGCCGCCATCCTTGTCCTCATCTCGCTCCTCTACTACGAGATGTTCCTCCTCTTCGTCCCCCTCCTCCCCCTCCTCGCCTATCTAACCCGAGACAAGGCCGAATCCCCAATTCCAAATTCCAATCCCCCAAATTCCCAATCCCAAATTCCCAATCCCCCAAACCTCAACTTCTTCCGCGCCTGCCTTCCCGCTTGGATCGTCCTCGGCGCCGTCTGCATCGTCTACGTCGCCGTCTACGCCTTCCTCGCCTCCCGCGTCGACAGCGAATACAAGGGCTCCGAGATCGAAGGCCTCAACCTCCAAGCCACCGTCGGCGTGCTCACCGACTACACCTTGTCCGGACTCCCAGCCGCCCACCTCATCCGTGCCGACCGGGGGATCAACGCCGACATCATCGACGATTCGCGAGCCGTCCGTGGAACTGTCGGAGTCAACTCCCCCACCCTAGTCCACGCCCTCGGCCAGACCGGACCACTGGCACGCATGATCCTCGCCGGCACCCTTGCCTGGCTGTGCATCGCCCGACTCTCGCCCATCGCCGGTCGGAGAAGACTCGCCCTATGGATCTTCGCCGCCGCCCTCATTGTTCTACCCAACATCCTGGTCGCCCTCACCGCCGGACACCAACGCTACCACGAAGAACTCGGCTACCTCGCGCACAACACCACTTGGTTCTGCGCACTCGGATGGTGGCTCGCCATCGCCCTGTGCCTCAGCACCGTCGCCCGCGTCCTCCAAGCCAGCGGGATCGCCCGAGTCGGCATCGCCGGAATCGGAGCCGTCGCCGTCGCCGCCCTCGCCCTACTCACCGACGCCTGGAACACTAACGTCCACGCACACGAAAAGAACTTCT
>Ga0209187_1002127_pt1 | contig 19883 bp, 12 predicted proteins | sample BantaG_FD_187430 | JGI IMG/M metagenome (GOLD analysis project Ga0209187, IMG submission 187430) | Marine algal microbial communities from Bantry Bay, Ireland - BantryBay_4 metaG (SPAdes) (version 2) | ecosystem: Host-associated > Algae > Red algae > Unclassified | place: Bantry Bay, Ireland...
GAATTTTTTGATTTAACAAAAATCCTTTGATGGTTCCTTTTTTATTTTTGGTAGCGGCGAGAAATTCTTTCCACGAAATTTCCAGGGCATCCGGGCCCAATCCGACTTTGGCGATGTATACTTCCAGATTTTCTACGTAATTGATCCGGGCAAATTTTCTGGGACAATCAAAACCCAGTCTTTGGTGATTGGTAAAATAAAAAACAAAGCGTTCATATTTGGTCTGATCGGCATCTAATTCATAATAATTTAAATCCCCCGTCATTCCGAAATGAAAGAGCAGGTGTTCGTTGTTGTCCAGTCGGGCAAACAGGTATTTTCCTCTTCGGTAAGAATCCAGGAAAGTCCGTCCGGTCAGTTTGCTGATAAATTCATCACCGTCTAAGTTACGCATAATTTTATCATCGCTCACCTCTACCCTTTCGATTTGTTGATTCAGGCTGGTTCCATCAAAATATTTCTTAAAAGTCTCCACTTCTGGTAGTTCAGGCATAGTTCGTTCTTTTTTTTGGATAAAATATTCAAATATTTTGTTTTCCATTTTATGCTGATGATCTATGCTGATTTGCTGACAAACATCCTTATAGCTTAATCCAATATCCTCGTATGCTTCCTAAGGAATGAGGTATTAATATGATCCCTCTGGGATCATTCTGAAAATACGCGTTAAAAACTGCATAAAAATTTCCAGTTCACTTCATTATCGTCTCTTCCCGCTTTACCGTTATGATTCGGATGGCTAAATTTATTTGGCCTTGATGGGTCGGTAAGGATGATCTGTTGATCAATCTGATTTGTGGGTTGATGGACAATTTAAATTGATCCATTCACATTGCCAGAAAATTTCTCGGTTACATAATCTTTTGTGACTGGATTAACATATTTTATCTGTCCTGAAATTCCAGACTAGATAACACCTATTGTATCTAAAAATATTTCGAAGGATTCCTCTTTTTTGTTACCGATTAACAATTGCATTTCCAGGACATCTTCTCCGGCATAATTAGGAACTGGCACGGATCTACCACGAAAATTCGCTTCCATCGCCTCAAAAGGAATGGAAATGGTTTCCCATTCACCGCCTCCTTTGGTCGTAAAAGTAAAGCCGTAAGAATGACGCCCGTTCGGGGTTCTGACCCTGAAGTTGTAGTCTTTGCCGTCCCCTTTCAAAAGTAAAACATAGGCCACCGATTTTCCGGAAATTTCGTACGGATTCTTTTCCGAGATTCGATGGATCGAACAAAACCCACCATTGTTTTTCAAGGAAACGCGACCATAAAAATGGGCATGTTGCTCGTCGGTCATTTGGAGTCCGCTCTCGGAACGGCCACCCATGACTACATCATCCTGCACACGCCATTCACCTTTACCCTGTTCGGGAAAACTATAAAGAGTCACTTTGGTCGAATCAGGATGTACATCCTTCTGAGAGGTATTACTGGAATCAATATTTTTATTAGGGCTGGACATACAAGCGGTAATTAAGAGTGAAAAAATCAGGATCATTCGCATAACGTTGTAACTTCAATTATTTGTTATTTGTTCAATTTCTCAGACAAGTTAAAAAAGGAAGTTGTTTAAAACGCCTCGGCAATCCCCAGGTAGAAATTTTGATCCCGGATATTTCCCAGGCCTAGCGCGTAATCAATTCGGATGTTCAGGTTTTCTGATTTGACAATTTTAAGTCGTAATCCAGTACCGAGCGAAAACTTTGCGTTTTCCAGTTTCAGATTGGATAGCTTATCCGTTACGTCCCCTACTCCTCCAAAGAATACAAAACCGATTTGTTCCAACGCTTGCCAACGATATTCAACCTGGGTAAAAAAGGAATAGCGATCTCTAAATCTATCTTCTCTAAATCCCCGCAAAAATTGGGGACCACCCAAGGCAGAGAGTTCTAATACCGGCGTGTCATCCCAACTCAACCGCGTAAAAAATTCTACGGCCACAACATCATGAGGTCGACGGGCGGATACCGTCCAGTATTTCCTAAAATCCAGTTTGGTCAACATAAAACTACCAGAACTCCCAAAAGATTTGTTATAAAAACCATGGGTAAATTCTGCAAAAATTCCTTTTCCTGCATTAAGAACATTGTCTCGACTATCAAAGGTAGCGGCGATTTCTAAACCTGAAGAAACAGAACCCAGGGAATCACGGAAGAATTCTTCAACTTCTTCCGTGATATCGTCTTCCAAAAGCCGGAGGTTTTTATAAGAATTATAACGCCAACCTCCACCAATAAAAAAATTGGGCGCGACTCGCCGTAAAAGCAAAGGTTCAAAGAGGAAATTATCAAAAGAAATATCTACCTGATTTTCATCGGCCGCCCCACTTCCAATCCCAAAATAACCGAGTGGAAACTTTGAAAAACCGAGATTTCCCTTGAGCAAAAATTTCTCGTGGGGAAAGAAAATAGTGTACTCCGAAGAAGCGATAAACTGATTATTTAAAGTGTATTTTACAGATAAGGGAATATTGGAAGTTCGAGTATCCGCTCCAGCCCCAAATGGTTTGAACAGGAATTTTATACCAACTCCAAATCCCCAACTGGTCGTTGGCTCAAAACTCATAATGGGCGCAAATACCATTTTCGTTTGCTTAAAAGTAGAGTCTTGCCGCTCCTGACCAAGATTAAATTCAAAGATATTGGTGATTTTTTCGATAAATTCCTGTGCTTGAGTGGACTTGGGGAAAAGGCTCAAGGTCAGTATACACAGGACACCAGAAATTTTTAGATAGAGCGGGTTAGGTACTTCCTTTATTTTTGACATGATATTAATACGCTTGGCGGGTCTTAAATGTTCAAGTTGGAGTGGTTGTTTTTTTAATTAAAAAATGGCATAAAGAAGAAATAAGTGAAATTTGCCGCTTGCTCTATTAAAAAAATTCATTTCAAACCCTCATTCCTTACTTGTGTTAAATCGACTTCTTTTAAAATTATTGGCTAAATAATGGTTAATACGGCATCGTCTAGGCATCCCGTCCACTATGCGGTCACAAGCTTATGCTGGCGGATAATAGACACCACCGTCTTCGTTTTCTGAATAAAAGCAGGATTTTTTTCATGCGGAGCAAATTTTCTTTTTTTAAACTCGACTTTAATATTATATCTCACCCAATCATCCTCCCCTTTTTTTCTTTCCTTTTCCAAGCTTATAACTAATTCCGAACATCACATAACGACCAAGTGCCTTAAACTCGGTTTCGCTGAGTGACAAAGCGGTCGTGGATCTACGATAACCGATGTTTTGATTTAATAGGTCTCTGGCTTGTAGCTTTATGGTCAGGCGGTCCTGAAAAAAAAATTTCTCGACACCGGCATTCCAAAGCCAAAACGCCTGGGGACCCGCAAAATTTTCGGTGGAATACCGATTGTAATCTATGGTTGAATACAAGGTCCAGGATTTGGGTAAGAAAAAATTTGTTTCCAAAAATAAATCAGTTCGGAAATAATTTTGATTGAAAGATTCGAAGCGGTCGTATTTTCGTAGATTGTACTCCAACTTTACGCCGCCTTCTAACAACAGTTTTTTTGTTTTCCGATTCATGATACTTAAGCGCGTGGAAAAAGTATTTTCTTTGACCACATTCAATAAGCCGTTGATAAAACTTTCGTAATTAGCATAATTATAGTTTCCACTAATCCGGGTTTTAATTCCCAATTTTTTGATGGGAGAAGAAAAACTGATAAAAGATCTCGCTCCGATGTAACGATCGGTATTGATGGGCGTAACTACCCGAAAGAGGTCATCCGAAATAGTGGTTTGATTAACGATTCGATTTTTTGAAAAGGTCAATTCAAAATTGGAGAACAAGTTGACAAACGTAAAATTATCAAAATGATTAAAGCTGATGGATATTTTTCTATTCAGCTCCGGTTGTAATTCAGGATTACCGATGTATCTAACCGTAGGATTCGTATTGTCAGGAATGGGGCTAAGTTGTGACAAGCGAGGACCCTCCACCCTGGTAAAATAATTAAGGCCAACCGTTTGACCACTACCAATATCAAAATCCAAATTGAGGCTCGGTAGCCAGGCTTTAAAATTTGTGTGAATCGTTGTTGGGTTACCAGACAATTCGCCATTTAGCTCGGTTAATTGATAGGCCAAAGCGGCGGTCATTTTAATTTTTTTGGTATTCCGTTTGACGCTTAAACCAGGTCGATGAGTCGTATAGGTATTTTTAAAATTGGTAGTTAATTCTTCGTTGGGTTCTGCGCCGTCCGGTAGTAGATCAAAAAAATTTCTTTGGGGGCTTTCGTTCACAAAATTAATATTGTAATTCACAACACCATAAAATCCTTTGGTAAGCGGCTCGGTATAACTGGTTTGAATTTCGAAACTATTACGATTATTATTAAACAGCTGTTGTTGGTTTAAGAATAAATCCTGGCCTACGATCTTGTTGCTATTTAAAACACTATCCTGCTGATTTTGGTTGGTCCACGCGAAATTTACGGAGCTAATCAAGGAACGACCTTTGGTTTTGAATTTCTTTTTTATAATATTTTTTGATTCAATTTTAAACTGGCGGTGGTCATTATTGAGGGTAGAAAGGGTATTTCCCAAATCAATACTGTTTTCCAAATAATTAGTAGCGGTGGTACTAAAACTTTGCCCTTCATTCCATTCAAACGAATTTTTGGAAACCACTTCCAAAAATGGATTTACTTTATGCGTCAATTTGGTATGAACCGTATGGGCAAAATTTTTCTGTTCCCGGTCTCTATTTTCAAAACTTTGATACTCAAACGCATCATTAAAATTGGTAGCTTCCGTTTGGGAGGAAAGCAAATTATTTGTATGATCAAAAAGATAATGGCTTCGCCAATCCCATTTTTCAGAAAGTTCATAATTCAAATTTAATCCACCGACCAGCGAGCGTGTGATTCCGTCTCCCATTTTATTTGGTCCAACCATGATGGTTCCACCAGACGCCATCAATCCACCAAGACCTCCCAAAAAATCCATCCGGTCATTCAAACTAAAAGAAGATTTATTGAGATTGTTTCCGGATAAAATGACGGAACTTTGTAGCCGCTCGTTGTAACGAAAATAATTCAACTTCCCTTCGTAGCGTTGCTCGGTTCCTACGGAGGCAGTTACGTTCCCAAAACCCCCTTTTTTATAGTCTTCTTTCAGTTTAAGGTTGATGGTTTTTTCTTCTTCCCCATCGTCTACACCAGTAAATTCCGCGATCTCGGATTGCTTGTCAAAAACTTCCACTTTGTCCACCGCCTCTGCCTCCAGATTTTGGGTAGCCATTCTGGGATCACTACCATAAAATTCTTTTCCATCTACCAATACATTCTCTACCTCTTCTCCTTGCGCTTTGATCGTACCATCCCGAGCTACTTCAACTCCGGGCAATTGTTTTAACAGATCTTCTACGGTGGCGTTTGGTCTCGTTTGAAAAGCGGCGGCATTATAACTAATGGTATCGCCCCGTATCCCCATCGGAATATGTTCCGCTTTTACGGTTATTTCCTGTACGATGGCGGTCGATGTTACCATTTGAAAAACACCCAGATCAATCTTTTTTTCGCGCCAGTCATTTTCAATCGGCTGACTATAATTTGCGTAACCGACGTAAGTAATTTGCAAAATATAGCTTCCGAGCTTGTCTACGTCCAGTTGATATTGTCCTTTCTGATTGGACAATGCGAAAGAAATCATGGTGGAATCAAGTCCGTTTAACAATACAATCGTAGCATTTGGTAAAGGTTGTTTTTCTTCACCCAGGACCGTTCCTGACAATTGGTGTTGGGCCAAGATTGGGATTGATAAAAAACAGAGCAATAGCAGGATAGTGAAGGGCTTTTTCATAGGCATCTATTTTTGGAAAAGCATTTTACAAAAGAAAATTACTTGACATAAGTCATATCTTGTTTTGCCACAAAGGCACAAAGTATGTTTAGGGTTAAAGGTCTAGGGACAAAAAGATTTTTGCGTTTAAAAAAGCTAACTTTCATACGGAACCGTCCCGTTAATTATCCCTTCTTTGTTTCCGGCGAGCATTCTGGGAATTTTCTATCATTTCTTTTATTTTCTCTTCTTCAATCTGATTAAATTCTTTCTGGCTTACTTTTTTTCCTTTGCTGGGTTTTGTCAATTCCACTTCCGCTGCGTCCAGCAATTCTATTTTTGTAGCGCGGATTTCTTTCTTTCCATCGTTTTCATTGACCATTAAAACGGCTCCGGGAAGCGAATGATATTTATCCGGACCGGCTTGTACGGGAATCTGTGGCGCAAACCAGGCGACAATAAATTTTTCCTTTTCGGTATCTTCGTAAACCGCTTTCATACATTCGTAGTCCAGGTATTTTATTTTTTCTCCGGTCAATTTCCATTTGATGGGATTCAACTCGTCTTCAATCGTAAAAGATTTTCCCATGATTCCGGTCTGGTAGGTTTTTGTTTTTTCCGCAAAATCACAGTACAGGATATTTTCGGTTTCATCGGTCAGAAATACGATTCTGAAACTACCGTCGTCGGTTTCCATGTTTAGATTTTCGCGTTCGTCTCCCTTTTTATCCTGGTATAAGGACAGGTTACCAATAAAGCGTAATTCTTTTTGGAAGGATTGATCTTTCGGCATCATCGCTCTAAAATCTTCGGATCTTTTCTTTTGTTCGGGGGTTTGTTCTTCTCCGTCCTTTTCGGTAACAGACTTAATTTCGAAAACTACTTTTTCCGTGTAAGTGATTATTCCGGATTTTTGGGCGTAGGTGATGGTGAAGAGGCAGAGGGTAAAGAAGGTTAGGATTGATTTTTTCATGATTTTTTATTTAAATGTTGAAATGTTGAGGCGCTTCGCTTGTTGAGGCGCTTCGCTTGTTGAGGCGCTTCGCTTGTTGAATTGTTTAATCGTTTAGTCGTTTAGTTTTGCTTGGGTGAATTTGTTTGGTTGAATGTTAACTAAAATTATCTGCTGACAAAATTAAGGGAGGTTTTTGATGTTTCGGGTTAATCAAAGTAGAAGGAAGGTTAATTAAGGTTAATGAATTTGGAGAGGAGTAGAAAATACTTGTACTTTTAGAATATGAAATCTAATATTCCTTCTCGATTACACTTTTGGCCAATGATAGTCAGTCTGATTTTGTTAGCTGGGTTTTTGGGTTTTTGGATCCACGAAGAATACAAAAGGGAGCGTAGCAGGATTGCTTCGGAACGTTCATTTGAAGCGCTTCAAAACTTTGTTAAACAACGGCAAATTGTTGATAGCCTTAATTTATCTACAGAAATAAATTCGCTCCCAAAGAATTCGAACACAAACATTGATATCATAGTAGATACGCTTAGTTCCAAGAACTCCTCCTTTGACAATGGTGACAATGGTTCAAAAAAATCAGTATCCAATTTACTCGATGGTATAGCATCTGTTGTTAAAAGAGATACGACTCCCATGATTATGGTTTATGCAGATTCCACGATCAAGAAAAGTGACATTAGATTTGTCAAAATCGATTCAGAAGGAACCGACGAATCAGAGATTGAATCCGAAATTATTTTAAAAAATATTTTACCACAAATCCTGTTTTCGCTTTTTTTACTCGTAAGTGTCGGGATGGCCTTTTGGATAATCTGGCGAAATATGATTCGACAACGACAACTAGCTAATTTACGTAATGATTTTGTTAGTAATATCACCCATGAATTAAAAACGCCCGTAAGTACGATCAGTGTAGCCCTGGAAGCACTTGATAGTTTTGCTGCGGGCGATGATCCCGCCAAGCGAAAAGAATATATTGACATTACCAGATCCGAGGTTGGCCGTCTGGGGCTTTTAATTGATAAGGCGTTAAATATTAGTCTTTTTGAAAAAGGAAAATTTAATTATGACATCCAACTTGTCAATTTGGTACCCGAAATCAACTGGATTAAAAAAACCTTACAACTACAAATCGAAAGCCGTGAAATTGATTTTATTTTTCTAAAAGAAGGAACCGATTTTCAGGTGTACGCGGACCGGACACATATGGTAAATGTCATTCACAACCTGATAGAAAATGCGATCAAATACGCAACTCCGCCCACAAAAATTCAGTTAACGCTAAAAGAAGAAATCCAGTCTATTTTGATCACAGTCAAAGACAATGGTCCGGGGATTCCAAAGGAATATCTTCCCAGGATTTTTGACAAATTTTTTAGAGTACCACAAGGCAACGAACACAATGTGAAAGGACACGGATTGGGCTTGAGCTACGTCGCCGAAGTAATTAAAAATATGGGGGGAACCATTGCGGTGGACAGTACTTTCGGAAGCGGTACTACCTTCACCATTAAAATGCCCAAAAACCAAAATCTCGTTAATTAGCACACTATGATAAAAATATTATACCTTGAAGACGAACATTCCCTCGGTCGAATCGTCAAAGAAAGCCTGGCTAGTCGAGGCTTTGATATTCGCCTGGTCACGGACGGCGCAAAATTGCTGCGACAATTTGAACAATTTGATCCAGATATTTGTGTACTGGATGTTATGGTGCCTAACATCGATGGTTTTACGCTTGGCAAGGCCATTAAAGAAAGAAACTCGAAACAACCCATTATTTATCTGACGGCCAAAAATCAAACGAAAGATGTACTGGAAGGTTTTCAATCTGGTGGTAACGATTATATCAAAAAACCGTTTAGTATGGAAGAATTGATTGTTCGGATTGAGAATATAATGTTGCTTCAGTCTGCCGACACCCCGAACGTTCCGATCAAAAATATCCAGATTGGTAATTACGAATTTTCCCCCAAGCGTTTTGAACTAAGATACAGAAAAGAAAAGATCCAGTTGTCCCACCGAGAAAATGAATTGATTCTTTTATTGTCCAAACATATCAATCAAAAAATCGACCGACGCGTAATTTTAAAAGAATTGTGGGGAGATGACTCACTTTTTAATTCGAGAAATCTGGATGTGTACATTCGAAAACTGAGGGTTTATTTTGAAAAAGATCCGGCGATTAAGTTGACGACGTTGAGGGGGGTTGGGTATTATTTTGGGGTGGATTAGTGGATAGACAAGGATACAAAGTTTTTTCAAAAAAATTTCGGTGAGTGGGTTGATCATTATTTTGAATTGAATTATTTCAGAAAACTGTGGAGACTATTTTTTTTAGGTTAAAAAGCAAGGCCACCTTTTTTTGCTATTCCTTTTTCAAAACCCTCATTTCTTTTCCTGTCAAATTATGTACTTGTTTTGTTATTTTTTCCACCGGCCAATCCCACCAGGCAAGATCCAACAGTTGTTGAATTTGCTCTTTTGAAAATCGCTTCCGAATTTCTTTAGCTGGATTACCACCGACAATGGTGTAGGGAGCCACGTCACTGGTCACCACCGACTTGGTGGCGATGATGGCACCATCTCCTACTATGACGCCTGGCATAATTGTAGCACCGTAACCGATCCATACATCATTTCCGATTTCTGTATTTCCTTTGGTTGGGTAAGATTTACCATCCATTGCCGTAGACCAGTCACCACCAAAAATGGCAAATGGATAGCTTGAAATTGCCTCACTTAAATGATTCGCACCGTTCATAATAAAAGTGACATCGGAGGCAATCATACAAAACTTGCCAATGATCAACTTATCGCCAACAAAATCAAAAAGATATTTTACATTTTTTTCAAAATTCTCGACCTTTTCAAAGTCATCATAATACGTATAATCTCCGATGATGATGTTAGGATTTTTAACCACGTTTTTCAAAAAACAAAGTCGATCGTAATTGGGTAACGGAAATTTTTGGTGTTTGTCTGGGATGTTCATCTAGTTGTTTGTTTATTTATGCCAATTAAGGGCTAATTTTTAACACCGTAAGTTGGTGAATAAAGTCTAAGGAATGAGGTATTAATAAATTAAGAATTTTGGGTTAGAGATTTTTGTTGCTAGTAAGGCAAAAAAAGTAGGGATAGCCGCGCTATCACGAGGCTTTTTAACGAGACTAGCGGCAAAAAGATCAAGCCAAAAACGTAAATTTATTATTAACTCATTCCTAAGCTTGACTTTACTACTTTTGATCACAGCACATTAAGCAAAAAAAATTCATGTATTTTGGTTTTTCTCGAAATTTTATCGCGATAAACATTTATTAATCTATGGTATCGGCTAGAAGCCGATACCAAGACTCGGTGACTACAATTTTTCCCGCTTTGACCAGGACTCCGACCTTGAGTTTTTTTCCATTTGGTGCATTAATAAAATGTCTTAAAACAAATACTGTGTGAGCAAATCTGTCGCTAATAAAATAGTAAAAGACTGATAATCAATGAACTAAAAATAAAAAGCAGACCTTCAATGCGAGTTTATTTGGTTTGACATTTTATTAATGAATGAACGATCTCGAAGAGTCGAGCATGACAATGCGAGAAGTGAATGAACCGCTAAGCGGGCGGGTCAGCGAATTCGAAAAATGCGACATCTTGGCTTGCAGCCAAGACAAGGTGCGGCAGATTTTTTGGTTTCGTTTTTTTTCTGCAAAAAAAGGAACAAGAAAAAAAATGGTAAAAGCTAAAATCTTGGAACAAATTCTAATGAAAAAATACAGAACTTCTTACTATTTTATTGAACACCTTTAAAACTATTAATAAGGGTTTTAAAAGTACTTATTAATAGTTTCTGTTTTAAACAGAAAAAATGACTTTGAATATCGATTTTGTTGTAATAAAATTTTTGATTACCATTTGATAATGAACAGCTTACGTTTTTGTTGTAGTATTTAATCGCTTTAATAAATTCTACAAAAAAATAGTAAAGTCAAGCTTAGGAATGCTTCCTTAAAAATTTAGCTAACCACAGAGCCATTTTTTTGTCTTTATGAAACAGTGAGAAATTTTCTTCTAAATAAAGCTGTGCCTCCTCTATACTCCCCAAACTATAAGTTGTCGGTGTTTTTTGGGAAGGCTCTACTTCTCCCAGCAAAATTTTCAAAAAATAAGGATTGGCAACATGGGCCTTGGCTAACGCGTGGTTGGATTTGACGGAGTTACCATGCTTTTTATAGCAATAAATCGCATATGTAAATAACGATTGAGCCATATTTTCCTCCTCATAATCCTTCATTAGTTTTTCGTAGGCCAGATACTTCCCGGTTTGGATCAAAAGCGCAGCGTAAGAAAATCTTAACCCCTGATTGTCATTCGGGTTTAATTCGAGTAGTTCTTTAAATTGAAGAATACTTTGTTCGTATTTTTTGGCTTCGCGTAATACCATTGCATATTCAGCTTTTGCACGCATGAAGGAACGGGTTTGATGAAAGCCCCAGAAGTGCCCTTTCATTTTCTCAAATTCTTCTGGTCCAATTTCTTCCCTGCCTGCTGCTACAGCCTGCTCAAAATGTGTTAATGACTTTTCTCTTGTATCAGAACAGTAGGCCAGCCACAAGTGCCCATCTACCAGATTGGGATAAATGGCCAACGCTTTCTTTGCCTGTGATTCTCTGGCCTCGAAATCTAAATCCTCTATTCCATCCAGTACAGCTTCTGCTCGCTCCTTGTCAGTTACTTCACTATCCTTTTTTTTGGGAACCAAATCACCAAGTTTTTTTCCGGATGTTTGCGCAAGAAAAGCTTTTAATTCTTCTTCGCTTTCAAATGTTTGTTTATCAAGATGATCATAAAATTTTTCCAGATCACGATCAAGTTCTCTTTTAGTTAGAGGTTTTTTTTTCTTTGCCATTTTGAATTATTTAAAATTTTCTCATAATTTATATGAATTTAGGAATATCCAAACAATAATTTGGTGCCCCCCGTAAGTTAAATTCTCTACATCTTCCGAACCGGCAACGCCGTTCTTCCCTCCTTCGTTTCCAAGTGAATATAGTACGATCCTGCGGTCAGGTTAGCTAGCAAGTTTAAAGTCCGCTCGGTCGTTCCTACGCCTATGTTTACGGAATTTCCCCATCGAGTAATGATTTGTCAGATCATTAAGGCTACTCAACGTGGAACTAAATTTTGCCACCGCGTAATCGTAGAAACTATCTTCCAGGGTCGTTCCCGCTGCGATAATGTCTCCGTTGTTCAACTGTACCATCCCCGTAATTCCATCAAAATTAAAACCAGGCCCGATGTCATTAACCGACCAGCCGTTATTATTCCCAAAGTTCATATCCTTAACTCCTTCGGTAGAAAAACGTCCTAGTAAAAACTTCGAATCGAATCCACCCGTAGAGCCTCCAGCTAACACTTGACTATCTGCCTGTAAAATTAAGGATTGAATGGCTTCGTTAGAACTCCCCGAAATTTTGAGAATACCATCCGTTCCAAAACTACTATCATAGCCGCTGCCATCCGAAAGCAATCGCACCGTCAACAAAGCAAATTTATTAGAAGCCACTCGGACAGTTCCAAAAACCAGGATCTTTCCATCGTCCTGAATCAAAATCTTGTATCCAGACTGCCATCGGGTAAAAATCGATATTTAATGCTCTCTCGATAATAGATATACACGTTACAGATATACACGGTCGCTCAGCGTTCTTCTCGTCTGTCAGCCGAGACGAGAAAAAACACTTTCCAGAGTAGACTCCATAGCCGTCAGGTTAAAAAATAAACCTACTGATTATCAGTTATTTAAAATTGTACTTAAATCTAAATTTATAAAATCACATATTAAATAGATAGTTGTTTTTCAAAAGGAAATTTGTTTTTCACTTGTATAATCACCTAATAGCCTGACGGCTATGGAGCAGACTCCATATTAATTTCTCTTACCGCACAACATCCACCTTCTTCGTCGGTACTTGTCCTTCGTTGCGGCTAGCTACTTGAGTCGTTAGACCACTCGCTATTTCTAAAAACGCCAGTCGGGATGGATTGTCAGGATTGTGCATCACCACCGGACGACCATTATCACCACCTTCGCGGATTCCTTGGACCAGCGGAATTTGTCCCAGTAATTTTGTTTCCGCCATTGCGGCTAACTTCTCCCCTCCTCCTTGCCCAAAAAGATAGTATTTATTATCAGGTAATTCCTCCGGTGTAAACCAACTCATGTTTTCAACAATACCAAGAATGGGAACGTTTACATTGGGCAATAAAAACATATTAATTGCTTTTACTGCGTCAATAACCGCTACTTCTTGTGGGGTGGTCACCGCCACAACGCCCGTCACCGGAACCGTCTGTACTAAAGTCAACTGAATATCACCCGTTCCCGGTGGCAAGTCAATGATCATATAATCCAGTTCAGGCCAAATACAATCGGCCAGAAATTGTCGGATGATTCCTCCCAGTCGAGGCCCCCGCAATACTACTGCCTGATCCGGATCGATGATAAAACCCAGGGACATGACTGGCATTCCATGCGCCCGCAGCGGGGTAAGCATCGCTTTTCCGTCGAGATCCTGCACTTTTGGTTTTTGGCCCTGCAATCCCAACATGGTAGGAATAGAAGGTCCGTATAGATCAGCATCCACCAGTCCGACCCGGTGTCCTTGTTGTTGTAGGGCGAGCGCCAAATTAACGGAGACGGTAGATTTTCCCACGCCTCCTTTTCCACTGGCTACTGCGATAATATTTTTCACCTGAGACAGAATACGCGTAGGCTGAATAGCCTGTTGAGCTTTGGCAAAATTATGAACGTTTACTTCTGCCTCGGGATAAACCGCCTGGATAGCGGCCATCGCGGCAAAATTCAATTCTGATTTACCCGGCATACTGAGCGTCGGTAACTGGATGCTAAGGTTTACTTGTTTTCCATCGATTTTTAAATCGTGAATTCGTTTGCTACTTACTAAATCTTTTCCCGTCTGCGGATCTTTGACCGTCGCTAAGGCCTCCATTATTATTGCTGATTCCATTGAAGTTAAATTTTAGCGCAAGTTACTAAGAAAGATGAAAAAAATAATTTACAACCATTTGAGATTTTTTTTTATAAAAAAGTGATTTTAGTTATGATAGAATCGCTATTCAATTTTCACAATTACTTGATTTTCAGTAATTAATATTTTAGTTTATTAACTGCTTTATTTGACAAGTCCATAAAATTGACATTGGATAGTCCTTCTTTTCGTCCGATATTGCCATTAGAAAGCTTACAAAAGTTACTAATTAGACCTTCAATTATGAAAAAACTTACTTTCCCCTTATCATTTGGAAATCTATACCTATTGGCCATTTTGATGGTAAGTGCAGTCTCAAAATTCGCCAAATTAACCGACAGTATTAACTGGAAAGACTACTTAGTACTAAAAGTTTTTAAAAAAACAATTAAATTACAAACAAAATTTTTTTTATGAAAAACCTCCACCCATACTCCACCTTCCGAAGGCTTTATATCTTGGCTATTCTAATGATAGGGAGTCTTATGGCCTCAGCACAAAAAGTCTCATTAAAAGGTGCTGAAATTCCTTCCTTTCACCAAGAGTTATCCACCCATTTCTCTGAATACCAAGTATTCCAAATCCCCACTCAATCACTCTCGGCCGAAAATCAAGTAGAAGAAAATTTTCAACTCCAGATAACATTAGGAAATCAGCATCTATGGAATATCAACCTGACTTCTAGCCAGATTATCAGCCCAAACTATCGAGAAATCCTCGGTACGAAAAATGGGCCAGTTATTTTACCTCCCAGAAAAAATATTGCCTATATCGGTTACGTAGCAGGTAGCGATCAAAAATCCAGGCTGACCTTAGATAAAGGTTGGATCATGGGTTTTATCACAACCCCAGATGGTCAAAAGATTTATATTGAACCACTCGCTACGCTACAACCAAACGCCGGTTCTAATCAGTACCTTGTCTATTCGGGTAACGCAGTGCTTAACAACAGCGCGGGTTCTTGTGGAGCTTTACAAGTAATAAATCGAACTCCGGACTCAGAAGATTCCATAATAAATGATCCCATCGAAGATCCCGTTACGCTGACCAATGAAGACTGTGTGGAGGTAGATTTTTCAATAGGCTCGGCTTTTGATATGATCAATGGTTTTCACAACTCCCCAGAATTGGTCATGAATCACATCATTTCTATTACCAATATGATGCAGGCCTATTATGATTTTGTACCAATGCAATATTTACTAAATGACAATTATGTATCCGCTTCTCCGGCAGCAGATCCGTTTACAAATAGCCAGGCAACCAGTACCGATGTTCTCTTACCAAAGTTTCAGAATTGGGCTCAAAATGAAGGTGTCTTTTCAGAACACGACGTAGCACAAATTTGGACAGCTAGAAATATTACAGGTTGTGGAATTGGTCGCGAATTGATTGGTTGTGCCTATATTAGTACAATCTGTGATCCTTTTCGCTACAATATTTGTGAAGATTTTGCACCTAATAATATAAGGTCACTTTCAATCCTAAGTGCCCACGAACTAGGTCATAACTGGAATTGCCGCCATGAGGACATCGGAACGCCTCCTTTTGATATCATGAATGCACCTGTTAATGTCGACGCAATAGGCTTCGGTCCAAACAGTAGGTCCAAAATATTGGATAAGATTAATAACTCCGATTGTCTATCTGTTTGTGGTGGAACACCTCCCGAAGAAAATTGCACCGCGCAGTCAGAATTCCCTTTTCAAGAATGGATAGAAGATGTCACGATTGGCCCTCTTGCTAATCTTGGTTCCGGAAAATTTAGAGATTATGCGACGGCTGGATATTCAGATTTTACAGATTTATCCAGTGATCCTGTTAATCGAGGCAATCAAGTCGATTATACCTTTAACGCTGGATTTTCTGGTTCGAATCCTGGAGATTATTGGACGGCATTTATTGATTATAATCAAAATAATATTTTCGATCTACCAGAAGAAGAAGTGATCAGAGCACGAGGAACTTCCATTGCAGGGACGATAACAATTCCATCAAATGCGATGAGTGGAGTTTTGTTGTTAAGAGTCATCTTATCCAAAGAAGGATTTAGTGGTCCTTGTGACAATCCGGCTTTTGGAGAAGTAGAAGACTATCTCCTTACGATTGAGGGAGGAATTACTCCACCTCCACCGGGATTACTGGCAGATCTTACCATTAACAACTTATCCCTTGCCAATCAAGCCAACACCAACACGATTGTTGATTTCAACATTGATATAGCCAATATTGGAGACGAAGGAACGGGAAGTTTTAGTCTTGGAGTATTTCTTTCTACGGATAATCAGTTGAGTTCCAATGATCCTCTGATCGGCGAAATACCTACCGGAAACTTCACCCCAGGAACTTCTGTAGAAAACGTAAATGGAGCATTTAATTTGGCAGGAGTTACACAAGGTAGTTATTTTGTCTTTTTTAAAATTGACAAAGACGACGTAGTACCCGAATCAAATGAATCCAATAATATCATTAGTCGAAATTTTAGCGTAACTGGGAATATAAATCCCGGTGATTTTATTGATTTAGAATTAGATATGTCGGCTACTATTCCCAATCCGGCACGATTTAGCAAAACGCGAATCACTCTGACTTTGACCAATAAAAGTACTACTTTCGCAACTAATATTTCTACGCAATTATTTCTGTCTCCTGACAATGACTTTGCCTTTTCTGGAGACGGGTCGGTATCCTTTACCGGTGGTGGAACTTTCAGTACTTCTAGCGGAACATGGAGACTCCCTAGTCTCCCAGGTGGTGCCACGGCCACTGTTTCTTTTGACTTATTTACTTTGAGCGATGATTTTGATCCTTGTGCCCAGATAGTAAGTGTTGATCAGGATGATGGTGACTCTACACCTGGCAATGGACAATGTCCTATTACGATGGAAGATGATGAAGCCAATTTAAATTCCTCGAAACCACCACCACCATCGGAAGGCGTAGACATTTCGGTATCCTTAAGCGTCAGTGATTCTTCACCAGAAGTATTCACCAAAATTTTCTACCAGGTAACCGTCGTTAATGAAGGTACCGAAACCGCTACGGGTTTAAAGATCGATTTTGATTATGGTGCACAGGAACAACCCAATCGTCTGGCGCTGGTTAATAATCCAAACCCAGAATATAGCACCTGGCAAGGAATCTGGGATATCGGAACCCTTGGTGCTGGAGAAGCGAGAACTTTTGAGTTGGAAGTATTTGTTTTACCCGACGCTAGACCCCAAACTACGCGCACGGCACTGGTAGCTAATCTGAATCAATCCGATCTTAATCCTGGTAACGATCATTCTTCCAGCACTATTTCTCTGGAAGAAGGGGCCACCTTATCAGAGGATGGTAGGTCTACCACAACAACTGCTAAACGACCACTCTTAAGTATCGACAATTTATTCCCCAATCCGGCAGTGGCCGAAGTAACAGTGGCCATCCATAGCCGAGAAGATCTTGGATTAGTTCCCTTACAAATCTTTGACGCCTTTGGCAAGATGGTTCGGTCGGATAAAGTTGCGCTGAACAGAGGAACAAATATAGTTAACATCCCAGTAGAAGATTTTTCGGAAGGCGTTTACCTGATCGTACTTCCGACCGCTAGCCGCAAAAACCTGGTGAAACGTTTTGTAAAAATGAAATAAACACATCTAAAGTCATCCTCCATTCGTCTCGAAAAAATCGGCGTACGCACGGGGGATGATCTTTTTTCAACTTTAAAATATTAAGTTAGGTCGAAGTTTGACATTTCTACCAAGATTGATAAATCCATTATTAGTAACTTTACGTATTTATGACGGCTCCTCTTTTGGGCCATGACCACCACCCTACAAAAATCATTTGATTAAAACAGGCTAAATTAAACGTTTTCAATCATTTACCGATTCTTATTTTTTCCATAAAAAACAAAAACATGAAAAGTATTCTACCTTTACTAGGTTGGCTATGCCTCCTTTTTGTTGCGCCCGTTCTTTTAAATGGACAAGTTAATTATACCGCCAATGATATCAACGAACCCTATACGGGCGGTTTTCGAGCGGGTGTAAATCCAGGCTATCACGGCTCCAACTGGAGCAATACGACCCTGGCAGCCCTGGCGGCTGGTAATCCCGCTGCGGGCGTACCGGGCGTCGGCGTCAGAGCGTTACGTGGCACCTTGCCCGAAGGCATTGGACTACAATACGAGTACACCACCTTCACTTCTAACTACGATTTTTTCCACGGTCTTGGTATGGAAGACAACACCGTATTTGTCGGTTTTGCTGCTGATATTCATCGCGACCCAACGGAGTATTGTGATGGTATCGAGACGGATATGTTTGCTAATCTATACGAACCGATCTGGGATAACGGAGAAAATGGAACGCCGATTAACGACAATAACTATTACGCCCTATATCTTTATAATGTTATGCAGGCCGTTGGGCACCGTGTAAAATTTTGGGAAATCTGGAACGAACCCGGGTTTGATTTTTCGGGATCAAAAGGTTGGTTACCACCGGGCGCAGCGGGTAACTGGTGGGACAACGAACCCGATCCTTGTGACTATAAATTAAGAGCTCCGGTCTTCCACTACATCCGAACTTTACGAATTTCTTATGAGGTAATTAAAACCCTTTCTCCCGATGATTATGTGGTGATGTCCGGGATTGGTTACAACAGTTTTTTAGATGTTGTTTTAAGAAATACGGATAATCCAGACGAAGGAAAAGTAACCAATGAATTTCCGTTGAGAGGAGGTGCCTATTTTGATATTGCCGGTTTTCACGCTTACCCCCACATTGACGGAAGTACCCGAGAATATGACAATGACATTAGAGATTTTGTCTATAGCCGTCATTCGGATGCTGCGATTGAAGGTTTGCTGGAAACGCAAGAAGAACGGTACCAGATTTTAAAAAGTTATGGATACGATGGTTCTCCTTATCCGGAAAAAGGTTGGACGATTACCGAAATTAATGTTCCTCGTCAAGCATTTGGTCAATATTTTGGAAGCGATGAATTACAAGTAAATTATTTGTCAAAATTGATTGTGGCTTCCATGAAAAATGGTATTCACCAGACCCATATTTTTGATATGGCGGAAAAAGAAGATTTTGAAAATCAGGAGGATTCGTTCGACGCGATGGGCTTGTACGAAAGAATTGAAGACCAGAATCCCTTTGAGCAAGTCGTTACCGATGGAGGAATTTCCTACAAAACTACTTCCGACTTTTTGTTCGGAACGACTTATGACGTGGCCAAAACTGAGGCCATGAATCTCCCCGATGATATTGGTGGTGGTGCTTTTAAGAAATCAAACGGAGAATATGTGTATACCCTTTGGGCAAAAACAGACATCGACCAATCGGAGTTTGCCAGTGATAGTTATACCTTTCCTTCGAGTTTTGGAATCAATAATTTTGACAGAAAAACTTGGGATTTCTCCAGTACGAGTAATTCCAGTACGATCTCTCGTTCTAATGTTCAATTAACGGGAACGCCGATTTTTCTTACACCCAACATAAATGCGCCAGCCGGTGTCTTGACCCTCAACTGTCCAGCTGGTTACACCCTGGATGCTCTATCTACCCAACAAGAAGGAGGTGCTGTGCTAGAATGGGAATTTCCCAACGCTACGACTACCTGCCCCGAAGGTGGCGTTATCATTGAATTAAAACAAGGATTACCCAGTGGCAGCTTATTTCCCTTCGGTCGAACCATCGTAGAATACGTAGCGACCGATGCCTGTGGCAATCGACAAGCTTGTGCCATGACCATCAACGCTGCCAGTACCGGCGGTGGAATCGGAGATTGTCACTTTTACCGAGCCGCCTTTAACTGGCGTGGAAACTACAAGGGCAATAAATATTTCGTTTCTGAATTTGATACCACTTATGCGGCCGCAGTTCAAATTGCTAACTCCCACGGAGGATTTTTAGTAACCATCAGTGACCAGGAAGAAAATGATTTTTTAAGGAAAGAAGTAGATGAAGTGGCGTTTATCGGACTCAATGATATTGCCAACGAAGGTAGTATGGAATGGCCAGATGGTTCTCCGATTACCTATACCAATTTTGACGACTGTAGCTT
>Ga0209187_1002129_pt1 | contig 19871 bp, 14 predicted proteins | sample BantaG_FD_187430 | JGI IMG/M metagenome (GOLD analysis project Ga0209187, IMG submission 187430) | Marine algal microbial communities from Bantry Bay, Ireland - BantryBay_4 metaG (SPAdes) (version 2) | ecosystem: Host-associated > Algae > Red algae > Unclassified | place: Bantry Bay, Ireland...
CGCTTTTAACAGCTAGAAGGTGCCTTAGCTCAGTTGGTAGAGCAATGGACTGAAAATCCATGTGTCCCTGGTTCGATTCCTGGAGGCACCACCTTCAAAAACAAAAACCCTTTGTGAGTAATCACGAAGGGTTTTGTTGTTTTAGACCGCTGTGCTGACAGAGGACAGAGAAGTCTGTCTTCTGTCAGCGTAGCGATCTGTTCAATTCCTAGTATCATTTCCCCACATCAATTTTTCTCGAATTGTATGCATAAAACTCCAACCATGTAACTGAATTAATTTTACATTAAAATCGCATTTGCGAACTGCTAATTGAAAATCAGAAGTAATCGTTTCAAAGCGAGCATCCAAAGTGCAAAGAAAATTCTCAGCACGACCTTCTACTTCAAATGAAATGACCGAACTATCAGAAATCACAATTGGACGAACATTCAAGTTATGTGGAGCAACAGGAGTGATAACAAAATTTCCAGAGTTTGGAAAAATAATCGGTCCTCCACAACTCAACGAATAACCAGTTGAACCTGTTGGAGTCGAAACAATTAATCCATCGGCCCAGTACGAATTCAAGTATGCACCATTAATATAGGTGTGAATCACAATCATCGAAGAAGTATCTCTTTTCAGCAAAGTACAATCATTCATGGCAAATGGAATGTCACCAAACATTGGATGGTTAGATTCCAAGTGTAGAAGTGTTCGTTCACTCAAACTATATCTGCCCTCTTTCAATAAACAAATCGCTTCTTTGATTTTCTTTTTTTCAATACTGGCTAAAAAACCTAATCGCCCCAAATTGATACCTAAGATTGGCACATCAGCATCTCGAACTTCAGCAACTGCATTGAGAATCGTTCCATCTCCACCAAGAGTGATGACGTAATCAAAGTTTCGAGTTTTGAAATCCAAGTATCCTTCAAAAACACCTATGTCATTTTTGAAATCAATATTTCCGTTTAAACTTTCTAGATAATTTTTATTGACGTAGGCACTAATGCCTTCCTCTGCCAAAATATCAAAGAAGGATTGTATGATTGGAAAGTCTTTTGTTTTTCCTGTTCGTCCGTAAACTACAATTTGCATAAAATTTTATTAAAGGAGTCAGGTTGGTCGCAAGCTCCTAACTACTATTTTAAAAAGAAAATTCAAAGTGTAAAAAAAATCCATGCTCTCCCAAGTGATTCCAGCTATATTCAAACTGCCAAACCTTATCTTGGAAAACCACAAAATCTAATCCGATTCCTCTGCCCCAAAGCAACTGATTACTAAGTGTACTTCGTTCTCCATTAAAAGGTGCGTTGGCATATCCAAAATCATTATTGATGGCAAGATAAACCTTTAGCGGCATCAAACGAAATTGAGGAATAAACATATATCTTCCCCAGTTGATCTCTTTTTGGAAAATCCGAAATTGGAAATGTGTTTTTGCGTAAGCATAATCCATTCCATCAATCACATATAATTCATAGCCCCGCAAGAAGTCAGGCAAGTATCCCAAAGCGTAAACATGTGTATAAGGTTGCTCTGCTCTCGTGAAAGTATATCGCCCTTTTAGTTTTGCACCAAAGCTCAATTTTTTTCCCAAAGGAAAATAGTGGGCATAAGTTCCTGTCGCCGCAAATGCATTGATGTCATCAAATATACCAAAACCGTCTTTTTGCAAGAGTATAGAAAATAAATTTCCTCCTTGAGGATATGCTTTCACATCTCGCTTGTCGAGCGTAAAATTATATTGCAAAGTAAAGTGCTGTTGCCGACTTCGTGACGCTAAAAAATAATCTGGATTCAATACTTGACTGATCGTATCGCCAATCGAATTATCACTAAAAATTATTTTTCCAGTATGATATTTATTTAAACCTTGTCGGTAACTTACTCCTGCACCAACTCGAAACCGAGTCAAAAGTAAAGGTTCGCCAACTTGTTTTTTAAATAATAATTTACTGGCTTCTGTGATGTAGGCAATTTCTTTTCGGTTGGAATAATGTATTTCGGCAAAGCCTCCGAGGTTTCGACTTTTGCCAAGCATGGGTAGATTGTAACTTAATTCAAATTTTTTGGTGTAACCAAATTGAACCGTTGCTTTCAATAAATCTCTACGACCAGTCAAATTGAGCCAAGTCAATCTGCCTCCATAATTAATTCTTTTGAATGAATGATTTTGCTCTTCCCACCACACATTAAAATTCCGATCTGCTAACTCAAAAATGTAGAATGGATAGAGGTACCACATTTCCCGTAATTCTATTGTTATAGCAATTTGGTTTTTGTCGGTATTCCAATTCTTGATATTGATTTTGGCAGTAGTAAAAAGACCAGTATTCAAAAGAAGTTCTTCACTTCGTCGCAAATTTGGCATCAAATCAATCGTAGAAATTGTATCACCGATGGCAAAATTAAGCTCTCGAAGAATAGTTCTTTCTTTTGTTTTTTTATTGCCTTCGATCAAGATGTCGGTGACAATGACTTGCTCATTTTGAGAAAAAATAAAATGGGAAAAGGAAAAGAAAAAAAGGAGGAGGAGTATTCGCATTATTTTGGAGCTTGTGATTTTTTGCTTTTTTACTCACAAGGTGACTTCGAGTCACCTTGTGAGTTGGAGAATCTAGGTTGAAATGAAAACACAAAAAGCACCTAATTTTTATCAATAGAAATAAAAATTAAATGCTTTTCACAAAAAGTAGAAGTTAGTTTTATTTGGAAAAATGACTAACTGTTAGAATTGCCTTCTTCCTTTTTTTTACCTTCTACTTCTTTCATTCCTTGTTTCAATTCGTCTTCGATTGTTGATCGAGCACTATTGAATTCTCTGATTCCTTTTCCAACACCTCTCATTAGTTCAGGGATTTTTTTTCCACCAAACATAAGTAATATTGCAACAAAGACCATTAAAATTTCAGGACCACCTAATCCGCCGAACATTAATAAATTATTCATAATTATTTTATTTAATTATTAATACAAAGTATGAGGGGTCGATTTTTTGGAAAAAAGGATCGCTCATAATTCTATTACAAAATTACGCTTTTTTTTAACCGCTTGTATATCAATCTGAAAAAGTTGCTCAAATACTTCTTATTTTAACACGAATCTTAACTAAAATAATTAGACACTTTTGCTTTTCATTTGTTTAATCCCAAAACCAATTTTTATAAAAAAATAAAAAGAGGTACACCTTTTTAAAAAAAAGACTTAGTAGTCTTGAACAAATTTGAGAAATAACTTTTTTAGTTAAAAACAACGTTAACGAATTCTATCACACCGATTATTATATTTTAAATATTTATATATTTTACAAACTGCGCATTATTAAGGTCTTTTCTTAGTATTGCGTTTCAAAATTTTCAAAATAAAAAACATAGCCAAGATGAAATTGAATTTAAACCTATTAATGTTACTATCTATTGTAGTATTAATGTCTTCATGTGTTTCCAAAAAGAAATGGACACAATTATTATCTGATAAAGAATCTACTGACCAAATGTTAGCAGCTGAAAAATCAAAGACAGCAGAACTAGAAGACAGAATATCTGGACTTGAGTCAGATCAAGCTACTCTTCAAAGCAAATATGATGAAGAGACAGCTCGGCTAGCTAATGAAGTTAGTGGATTCAAAACTGACTTGGAAGGTTCAGAAGCTACTGCAACTGAAGCAATGTCAAAATTGAAATTATCAGAAAGTGATTTAGCCACATTACAAACAAATGTAAAAGCTGCGGTTTCTGGTGGTGGATTTGATCTTTCTCCAAAAGACGGTCGTCTTTTTGTAACTACGAATGACCCTATCCTTTTTAATAGTGGTTCTGTAAGAGTAAAAAGATCTTATAACCCAACATTAGAAAATGTCGCTGCTATATTAAATGGTAATCCATCTCTTCGATTAATTATCGAAGGTCACTCGGATAATGTACCTGTAAAATCAGGTGTTGCATATTCTGATAACTGGGATGTAAGTTTGGCAAGAGCTAAATCAGTAGTTAAAAAGTTGACTAAATTGGGCGTTAGTCCAAGTCAATTATTGCCTACAGGAAGAGGAGAGTACAATCCACTTTCTTCTGACAATTCTGCTGAATCTAGAAAGATGAATCGACGTGTTGATTTTATCGTGATGCCTGATTTGACTACTTTAGTAAGTGTGGCAAGACCTTAATTATAATTTAATATGTAATTTTCTAAAAAGGAAATTTGAATAATAAGGTTATTAAAAAAGTCTTCCTCTTTTTCAAGAGGAAGACTTTTTTCGTAGGAGGACTTTTTTGTAAGTCCTTTATCCACCGCATCGGTTTGTTGTGTTGATTAGAAATAGATAGGACAGGAGGACGGGAGTTGAAAAGTCCCGCTACGGAAAAAATATTTTATGAAAAATCTATTCAGCAGGAAGTGCTTCTAAGATATTTTCATCTACTAAAATTCTTCCGCAATGTTCACAAGCGATAATTTTTTTACGTCCTCCAATTTCTAATTGAACTTGTGGTGGAACTTGATTAAAACAACCTCCGCAAGAATCTCTTTGAACAGTTGCAACTGCTACACCATTTCGGTATGCACCTCTTAATTTATTATAAGATTTCATCAATCGATCTTCGATTCCTTTTTTAGCTTTGGTAGATTGCTTTTTCAATTTCTCTTCTTCCTTCTCTGTCTTAGCAATAATTTTTTCTAACTCTACTTTCTTATCCTTAAGTGCAGCTTGTTTAGCTTTTAATCGAAGATCGGTATTTTTGAGTGTTTCTTTTTTTGTAGTATATTGAGCACCACCTTCTCGACTTCTTTTTTCTGATAATTGAATTTCTAACCGTTGCATTTCTAACTCTTTAGAAAGTGCATCATACTCTCGGTTATTTTTTACATTATCCATTTGTTTTTCGTACTTCGCAATCAATGCCTCTGCCTCTTTGATATTCGTTTTATGTTTAGCAAGATCAGCTTCCATCGTTTCGATGTTATTTTGAAGTCGCCCTTTTCGAGTATCCAAACCTGCGATTTCATCTTCTAAGTCACTAACTTCCATTGGAAGCTCACCTTTAAGAACTGAAATTTCATCAATCTCAGAATCGATTAATTGAAGGTTATATAATTGCTTGAGTTTTTCAGCTACTGCCAATTCATTTAAAGCCATATTTTTGAAATTTTTTTAGTAAGACAGCTTTCCAAAGCTGTTAAAAAAAATAAAGTATCGGAAGTTGTTTAGTCGGTATTGGAAATCCAACTTACAAATAATTCACAGGATTTGTATTGATTTCTGTGAAATAGGCGGCAAAGTTACTAAATTTTTCTGTTATTATATCATATAATAATTCAATAGTATATTGCTCGCTTTCATAATGTCCAATATCGGCAATTACGATTTTTTCATCTGCATCAAAAAACTCATGATATTTGTAATCAGAGGTGATAAAAATATCTGCTCCTTGTCGAATAGCATCCTTTAAAAGGAAGCCTCCTGATCCTCCACAAACTGCCACTTTAGAAATTTTCTTTCTCCGAAGTTTGGTATATCTAACACAGCCCGCTTTCATTTGTTTTTTAATTTTTTGTAAAAACTCTTTTTCATTCGTCGGAGTTTTTAAAAATCCAATCATACCAGAACCTACTTCTGAATTTTTATTTTCAATCGAAATAATATCATAAGGTACATCAAAATAAGGGTGACTATTTTGCAATGCTTTGATGATAGCATTTTGTTTTACAGAAGGAAAAGTGAATTCCAACTTGACTTGTGCTCCACCATTTTGATTATGGGTTCCTACTCCGACGGTGGCATAACTTAAATTTTCAAATTTAGGAAGATCACCTGCGCCTGCGGCAAAAAGTGCTGCTCGAACTTTTTCAGAATATTCCGTTGGTACAAATGTGAATATTTTTTTGAGTCCAGATTTAGGAGCTAGAATTTGAGTGTTGATTAGACCTAGTTTTTGGGCAATTTTTGCATTTACTCCTTTACTGTAAACATTGTCTAAATTGGTATGAATCGCATAAATGGCTATATCATTTTTTATGGCTTTCATCACTACTCGTTCAACATAATGTTTCCCGTTAAATCTTTTGAGCCCTTGAAAAACAATTGGATGGTGTGCAACAACTACATTACATTTTTTATTAATTGCTTCATCAATAATTGATTCTGTAGAATCTAAACAGATTAAAACACCATTGATTTCATCATTTGGATTGCCAACTATCAACCCTGAATTATCATAGGATTCTTGATATGATGAAGGAGCAATGGTTTCTAAAAATGAAGTGAGTTCTTTTATTTTCATAATATTTAGTTAACTGGTTTAGTAGTTAAATGGGGAATTAGTTGAGTAGGAAGTTGATTTGTCAGGGGTAGATAAACTTGTACCTGATTACCTAATCAACCAGTTGACTGATTCACTAACTTATACACTTTTCAATCGTTTTTTCAAAGCAAATAATTCATCTCGATATTGAGCTGCGGTGATAAAATCTAAATCCTTGGCAGCCTTTTTCATTTTGGATTCGGTCTCCGCAACCATGCGTTCAATCTGATCGCGAGTCATGTAACCGATAACTGGATCAGCTGCGAGACTTGGTTCAGTAGGTTCGAAGTATGCTTTTGTTTTTGGACTTCGAATATCTAAAATGGAACTTGAACTTAAAATTTCTTCCCGAGTTTTAGAAACTGTTGTAGGTGTGATTCCATGCTTTTTATTGTATTCCATTTGGATGACTCGACGACGATTGGTTTCATCAATAGTTCGTCGCATCGAATTAGTTACCTTGTCTGCATAAAAAATAACTAAGCCATTTGAATTCCTTGCTGCACGTCCTGCCGTCTGAGTTAGCGAACGATCATTTCTTAAAAAACCTTCTTTATCTGCATCCAAAATTGCCACCAATGAAACCTCTGGCAAATCTAATCCTTCTCTCAAAAGATTGACTCCAATCAATGCATCAAACTCACCCAAACGCAAATCTCTCAAAATCTCCACTCTGTCCATTGTGTCCACTTCGGAATGAATGTATCGGCATTTAACATCCATTTTTTCCATATACTTTTGGAGTTCTTCGGACATCCGTTTGGTGAGTGTTGTGATTAAAACTCGTTCATTTTTTGCAATGCGCTGATCTACTTCTTCGAGCAAATCATCTATTTGATTTAAACTTGGTCGCACTTCAATTGGTGGATCAAGTAGTCCTGTCGGTCGCACTATTTGTTCTACGAAATCTCCTTCCGTTTGTTCTAATTCATAATTACCTGGAGTCGCACTCACGTAAATCATTTGATTGGTCAACGATTCAAATTCGGTGAAATTCAACGGACGATTATCCATCGCAGAAGGTAATCGAAAACCATAACTAACCAAATTGGTTTTCCTTGCTCGGTCACCTCCCCACATGCCTCGCACTTGCGGAATCGTCACATGACTTTCATCCACCATCATCAAAAAATCATCTGGGAAATAATCCAATAAACAGAATGGTCGAGTCCCTGGTCTTCTTCCATCGAAGAAACGAGAGTAGTTTTCCACACCGCTACAATAGCCTAATTCTTTAATCATTTCGAGATCAAAATTAGTTCGTTCTTTGATGCGTTGCGCTTCAATATATTTTTTTTCGTCGGTAAAATATTTTTCTTGCGCCACCATTTCATCTTGAATATCTCGAACGATTTCATTCATTCGATCTCTTGGTGGTACATATAAGTTGGCTGGAAAAATGGCTGCTTCTTCGACTTCTATAATTCGTTTTCCACTTTCGATTTCGAGATTTTCGATAGATTCAATTTCGTCGCCAAAGAAAGTTATTCGCAATCCGTGGTCAGCATATGGCAAATTAATATCAACAGTATCTCCTCGTACTCGAAAGGTCGCCCGAGCAAATACAAGTTCCGTTCGAGAGTATAAACTATTCACTAATTCTAATAAAAACGAATTTCTAGTAATCGTCTGACCTCGATGAATTCGAACAATACTTTGCTGAAAATCTTTTGGATTTCCCATTCCATAAATGCATGAAACCGAAGCAACAATAATAATATCCCGACGACCTGAAAGCAAAGATGAAGTGGCTCGCAATCTTAACTTATCGACCTCTTCGTTGATTTGTAAATCTTTTTCGATAAAAGTATTGGTGACTGCAAGGTATGCTTCGGGTTGATAGTAATCATAGTAGGAGACAAAATATTCCACGGCATTGTCTGGGAAAAATTCTTTAAACTCACCATATAATTGCGCCGTCAATGTTTTGTTATGAGTCAAAATTAAAGTTGGTCGATTGAGTTCTTTGATGACATTGGCCATCGTAAAAGTTTTTCCAGAACCAGTTACTCCGAGTAGGACTTGGGATTTTTCACCAGCATTAATTCCATTGATAAGTTGCTCAATCGCTTGAGGTTGATCGCCTGTTGGCTGGAAAGGAGATTCTAATTTAAAAGGCATTTTTTTCAGTAATAAGTTTTTTTTAAAGATAAATGATGAACTATCAATGATGAATTCATCGGGGTTTTTGAACCATCCTACTGGTTTGTAGTTAACTGCAAATATCGGTAATTTGTTTGTTATGAAGATTGGATTTGTAGTGATTTTTTGAATAACCAACACTCAACAAGGAATATCGAATATCGAATATCGAACATTTGAAAGTGTTAACCATTATGGTGTTGAATATTGGGCATTCCTTGTTGGGTGTTGGTTATTCAAAATTACTCTATCTCTATTTTATATTTCCCCAACAACCCAATCACTCCACTCATCGAAAACTTAGCTCCCCGAATTCGATTGCCATCTGAATCAATTGAATAATTAAAAGCCGATCGAAAATCCACTTTTTTCAAAATAGAATTATCAAAAATCGCTCGACTCAAATCACAATCATCAAAACTCGATTCCATCAAATCTATTTCAGAAAAATCCGCTTCCTGCAAAGCGCAATTTTTAAAAATCGTATCCTTTATTTTGAGATTGAAAAATGAGGTTAAATTGAGTTGGCAATTTTCAAATTGAAAAACTAAAAATGATTCGGTGTAATCGTTAAAGTAGAGACAAGGCATGCCTTGTCTCTACGTAATTCCATATAAGTTCATGTTCACAATTATTAGTAGGCAACAGGGACAGGTTGCTTTACATGATACATATCAATGTAGCCTTTGTTTTTTGCTTCGATTTTTCCACGGTGTTCACAATCAAAATTGTACCTCACTTGTCGATAAGTTTCTTCAGAAATATTCACTTTTCCAACACCTGCATTAGCTTCCATTCGAGCAGCAATATTTACCGTATCACCCCAAATATCATAGGCGAATTTTTTGACTCCTACCACTCCAGCAACGACTGGTCCAGTATGAATTCCGATTCGCGCTTCAAAAAATGGTAAGCCTTTGACCATTCTTTCTTTTTTATAATCTTCTAAAAATTCTTGCATCTCCAAAGCTGCCTTGATGATGTTGACAGGCATGGTTCGCTTGGTCGTCAAACCACTTGCGCACATGTATGCATCACCAATTGTTTTGATTTTTTCTACGCCATATTGCGAAATGATAAAGTCAAAACCTCTAAAACAATAATCTAATTCTCGCACTAATTGCTCAGGAGTTAACCTCTCTGAGACTTTTGTAAAATCTTTGAAGTCGGTGAAAAGGACGGTTACATTTTCATATTTCTGAGCAGCTGCTTTTCCATTTTCTTTCAACTCATTGGCAATCGGTTCAGGTAAAATATTCAACAATAATTCATCTGATCGTTTTCGCTCTTCATCAATTTGTCGATTGATTTCTTGTAAAGAATTTTTCGCTTTTTTGTTGACTCTAAAACGATTGTAAAATAGTGTTGCGAGAAAAAATATAAACATCGTTGCCATCGCTAAGGCGTAGAGGAAGTTTTTATTTTGTTCTGCTTCTAATTCTGCTGCGACTCGATTTTTTTCACTTTGTATTACTTTTTTACTGAGAGAGGAATTTTTCTCATCTGTTTCTTTTTTACTTCTTTCTACGGCTCTTTTTGCTCGAACTAGTTTTTCTAATTCTGCTTCTTTTTCATCCAACTCTAATAAAATTTCTTCTGTAGATTTTCCTTCTGGAGTGGCTTCTTTTGCTTTTGCTTCTTTTGCTAACTCTGCTTTTACTTGAGCAATACTTTTTTGATTACTGGTCAAACTTTTCAGTTTTCTCGAAAGACTTTCATTTTTGTCTTTTAATTTTTCCAAATCATTTTTCATATTTCGAATGAGTTCGAGATAGTCTTTATTAATCTTGTTGGGATCAACTGGTTTTTGACCAAAAGATGGAAAAGTAAAAAGTATCAATACAATAAGTGTGAATAAGTATTTCATTATTTCTGATGATTAGGTTTTGATCAAGTGTTGAGTGATAAACGATGAGTGATGAGTACCACGACTTGCTCTACTTTAGGATTTTTTTCAAAATATAAAAAACGCAACAGCTATTTTTTATAAAAGTAATAAGTGTTAAAATTTAGAAAGTGAACGTTTGGTTTTATTTATAGTGGACGGACAATGCCGAAAATTAAATTCCCTTTTCTTTCCTTGGGCAAAGTTCAATAATAAACTTACATTCTTGACTGTTTCTTTTGTTCCTATTTTTCACTTTGAAATCAGTCATTTATCCAGATAAACTCGTGCTTTCAAAGTAAAAACTAGAAACAAAATAATCTACTCAAGAATGTAAATTTATTAATGCACTTTACCTTGAAGACGAGAATAGGGATTTTTTTTTCCCAGCAGATGTAAAAAAAGATTAGATAGTTTTTATAAATTGGAAGTAATTAACAAATTCAAATCAGTAGATTTTATTTTGAATCTTTCTCCCAAGTATTCATTTGTCAAACAACCTTTGTAAGTATAAACACCGTGTCTAATTCCAAGGTCATTGTGAATCAAGTTTTCAATACTTCCTGACTGACCTGCTTGCAATAAAATTGGAGTCAAAATATTACTTACTGCAATCGAAGCAGTTCGAGCTACTCGTGATGCAATATTTGGAACACAATAATGAATCACACCATACTTTGTGAAAGTTGGTTTTTCATGAGTCGTCACTTCTGAAGTGGCAAAACATCCTCCTTGGTCGATACTCACATCAATGATGACAGAACCAGGTTTCATTTTGGAAACGATCTCTTCGCTCACGACCATGGGAGTTCTTCCATGCTTAGAATGAATCGCTCCAATGGTTACATCTGCTGTTAATAATTCTTTTTCCAATTGGTGTGGACTGAGGGAAGAAGTATGTAGTTGCCGACCAACACGATTTTTTAATCGCATCAATTTATAAATATTATTATCCATAATTCGAATATCTGCTCCTAATCCCATGGCAGCTCGAACAGCAAATTCTGCAACCACACCTGCTCCTAAAATCACTACTTTCGCAGAAGGAACTCCTGATATTCCACCAAATAAAACGCCCTTTCCTCCTGTGGAATTAGTGAGTAATTCGGCAGCAGTTAAAATCGAACTCATTCCCGCCATTTCGCTCATAATTCGAACTACTGGAAATGTTCCGTTTTCATCTTTGATGTATTCCATTGCCAAGGCGGTGACACGTTTGGCTTTTAATTTTAAAATAAATTCAGGTGAAATAATGGGCAACTGAAGGGGCGAAAAGAGAATTTGTCCAGGACGTAAAAAGTCCATTTCTCGCAAAGTAGGCGGAGCCACTTTGATCAAAATATTTGACTTGTAAACTTGCTCCTGACTGTAACCAATATCTGCTCCTGCTTCCGAAAAATCATGGTCCGTATAATTTGCTTTTTCTCCTGCATTCGTCTCCACGATTACTCGATGTCCATGAGCAATCAAAGAAGCAACTGCTGCTGGAGTCAAAGCTACTCGACTTTCTTGCAAGGTCGTTTCTTTCGGAATACCAATGAAAAGTTTGTTAGGTCTTCGTTGCAATTGTAACATCTCGGTTTGAGTTTCAAACTGCCCTTCAGTAAAAACTTTAGGTATAGGAATATTCTTCTTCTTGTCGCTCACTTTTTTAATAATTTTGAATGAAAAATTTTGAATTTTGAAGATGTAGGAAATACATTGCTCTCGACACATTCATCCCACGTCTTCGGGACAAAATTAGTCATTCAAAATTATTTCCTCTCTAAAGTAAAGGTTCGTCCCGAGTCTTCAAAGATCTTAATATAAATCTTTATGAGGTCGTCAGGTAGCCAATGTTCGATTATTTCTGCCCATTCAATGAAGCAATAGGAATCATCATAAAGATAGTCTTCAATTCCGATATCAAGTGCTTCTTGTTCATTTTTTAATCGATAAAGATCAATATGATGAACATATTGCACTTTTTGCAAAAGATCATTCTGAAAGGTATATTCATTAACAAGAGAAAAAGTAGGACTAACTACCGCTTCTTTTACTCCTAAATGCTTGCAAATGTTTTGGATAAAAGTCGTTTTTCCTGCTCCAATTTCTCCATAAAACATTATTTTTTTTCTCCCTTCGGAAAATTCTAACAATGCTTTTACAACTTTGTCTAGCTCGTCAATTGATTGGATGGTGATTTCCATTTTGATAATTTTATGTATGTCGGTTTTGGAAAACCAACTTGTATTTTGACTTAGGTAAAGTGCATTAATAAATTTACATTTTTGAGTAGATTATTTTGTTTCTAGTTTTTGCTTTGAAAGCACGAGTTTATCTAGATAAATGACTGATTTCAAAGTGAAAAATAGGAACAAAAGAAACAGTCAAGAATGTAAGTTTATTATTGAACTTTGCCTTATCTTGCAAAAAAGGAAAGCCCTTTGTTCAATTGTTCTTTAAAAGATTTGCCAACATCGACTCTGTGTCCACTTTCCATTTCGACAAATGCATCTAATTTTTTGATGTACTTTTTGATGTAGGCTAAGTTAATCATATTGGATTTATGAATGCGTAAAAGTGTTGTTTTTAAAAATCTTTTTTCGCATTCTTTCATACTTAAAGTAGTCAAAACATTTCGATCATTTTTTAAAAAAATATGTGTATTTCGACCTTCCGATTTTAGATAAATAATTTCATTAATGGTCAAATATATTATTCCATTTTTAGTTGGTAAGTCTATTTTTTCATTAGGATCAATGATCGGGAATTTTGTAGCATTGTGGTTGTCGTACTGAGTCTTTTTTTCTACATTTTTAATTACTTTTCCTACCGCATTAATTAATTCATCAATGTCAATTGGTTTGATTAGGTAACCTGTTGCCTTGACATGAAATGCATCAATAGCATAATGCTCGCTTCCAGTCGTAAAGATAATTTGAAAATCAACATTGTCAAAATATTCAATCAATTTGAAGCCCGAATAATTAGGCATTTCAATGTCCAAAAATACGAGATCAGGTTGCTCTTTTTGAATAGCTTTTACACCTGAAAGGACATCTTCTGCTAGAGCAACTACATTTACTTTAGGGCAATATTCTTTTAATATTGTTCCCAAAACATTTCGACTCCTAGCTTCATCATCCACAATAATTGCTCTTAACATTAGATTGTTTTAGATTGAAATATACAAATGTTGACTTTCGTTCCTGCGGCAGATCCATCTTTATTTTTTAGGTCATCAATTTTCAAACCCAATTTACTAGTATCCGAAGAGTTTAACAAATCAATTCTATCTTGCGTCAAACTCATTGCTTTTGATTGGTACACTCTACCATTTTGTTCGTTGATTTTTCTAGAGACAGTTCTGCCAACTCCATTGTCTTCGATTTCGCAAAATAAGTGATTTTTTTCCCATCCAGCAATTGGACAATTTTTGGAAAATCGGAGTGTCAATTTCTTTTTTCCATTTCGATGCATCAATCCATGTTTTAGTGCATTTTCAACGTAAGGCTGGAGGAGCATCGAAGGAATCAAAATATTGTTTGGATTAACAGAAGGATCAATGTCAATAATATATTCAAAATCATCATCTATTCGCAATGACTCTAAACTTAAATACAACTCTAAATATTCGATTTCTTTTTTGAGAGTAATTTTATTCTTATCGGATGCATCCAAAACATTTCGCATTAGTTTTGAAAACTTGGAAAGATAACGATTGGCTGACCTTTTGTCTTCTTGGATAATAAAATCTTGAATAGAGTTGAGTGCATTAAAAATAAAATGAGGATTCATTTGAGCTCTCAAAGCAGTTAATTGAGATGCTTTTAAATTTTGCTGGATTTCATTTCTTTCTTTGATTTGATTAAATACAAGATGTAATAATTTTGCGCCAGCCAAAAATGAAACTAAGACAAACAAACTATAAAACCACCAAGTTTGCCAATATGCTTTTTTTATTACGAATGAAATTTTCTTTATTTCGGACCAATCAGAGTTGAGTGATTTTGCTCGAACTAAAAAGTCATACTCTCCAAAAGGTAATGCTGGAAAAGAAACTGCATTTACATTTGATGAAACCCATTCGGTATTGATTGGACTCATTTTATATTCATACTGAACTGCTTTAGCATTCTTAAAAGTTGTTCCGATAAAATTAATTTTAAGATCATTTTGATGATGAGGAATTTCGTATTGAGGCAGAATTAGCGTGTCTTGATTCTTGATTTGAATACCTGAGAAAAAAAGGTGAGGAGGTTTGGAATAAGGTTTAAAATCCTTTGCAAAAATAGCGAGTCCTTTGGATGTAGCTGCGTAAATTTTTCCTCTTGTGGCATGTAAAAACTTTACTTCATTGGATGGAAGTCCGTCATCTTTTCTAATAATTTCAATGTCGAAACTTTGTGTATTGATTTTACTAATTCCATTACTTGTGGCAATCCATGCGATTTGGTCCTCTAATAAAATACGATGACAATTATTGCTTGATAGTCCATTTTGAGCTGTAAAGTGTTGTAAGATTTTTCCATTTTTATATAAAAATATACCGTTAGATTGAGTAGCCATCCAAAGGATGCCATTTTTATCAAACTGTAAGTCGCGAATGTCTAAATGAAATTCAGGAATTGATACTTTTTGACAGTCTTTATTTTGGCAAGAAAAAAGTCCTTCGACCGTTCCAATCCATGCTTGATCATTTTTGTCAAAACAAATAGAATAAGTTCTTTTGGGAATTATGTTTATATTTTTTCCATCTTCTTGGTAAATCAAAGTATGCGAAAATGAACCTAACCAAATTTCACCTTTAGCATTAATTTCAGAAGTTTTATATCCATTGCGCTTTAATAATTGACTGGTCTCAAATGATTCATTTTTCATTTTAAAAATACCAGAGCTGGCAACTATAAAAAACTCATTCTGAATAGAATCATATTTTATATCATAAATATCCTCTTTGCTTTTGGACAGTTTTTCTTCATGGATGGAATTTAGCTTTTCATCCAAAACAACTACTCCATTATTATTGTAACCAACTATTAATTTACCTTCAGAGAAGGAGTGAACTACGGAAACACCGTCACCATATTTTTCATTTTCATAAATTGAAACTTCGTTAGAGGATAATTTAAAAACTCCTTCTTGCTGTGTGGTAATCCAAAAATTTTTTTCATGATCTTGAAAAATACATTGTGTGATATATCCTTTTAATAAGTGAAAAAATTTAGTTGAACCATCTTCTTGTTTTTTTAGATAGATAATTCCGTCACGAGTGGCGACCCACAGGTTTTGATCTGAATCAGAAAAAAGATGGTTAATTCTAGCATCCAACAAATGATTGATCTGAGTGAAAGCAGGACGTAAAATATGTTCATCAAGAGAAAAAGAAAATATTTTATCGCGAGTAGAAAAAAATATTGAATCACGATATTTAATAGCGGATAGCGGAAAACCTGTAGATAAAATAGTCTTTTGAAAAGGTTGAAAAGAATGTTTATAATTTTTAAAATGATCTACACCATGTCGATTCACAAGGATCGTGTGATCTTTGGCAATGGGTAAAATATGTCTCAGAAGAGTTGAGTTTAGTGTATCAAACTGATAGTGTATTGGCTTACCCTTGGCAGAATCAGGCTCAATAACAACACTTAAATTTCCAGGATATAAGAACCAATAATTATGATTTAAATCTTCAAAAAAATTAGTAACAGGAAATTTGGGAAGAATATCATGAGAACGAACTATTAATCCATTTTCTAAATCCAAAAAAGAAATTTGAGAAGCTAAGTCAATCATCCAAAGTCGATCTTGGGAATCATAAAAAATCTTGATCACTTCGCCTTGGAGATTATCATTTTTGAGCAATTGAAAGTCAAGTCCATTAAACTTGCAAACACCTCCATCAGTCGCAATCCAGAGCATCCGATTTTTATCTTGAACGATGCCATAGGCTGTTGATCCAGGTAGTCCATTTTCGGTTGTAAATTGCTGAATGGAAAAGGTCTGAGCATAGCTATTGGAGTACGCTCCAAAAGCTAAAAAAAGTAACGTAAAAAAGACCTTTTTAAAGAATGACATTCTAATAATTTTGAATTTTGAATGATGAATTTTGAATGTGACGACAACTGTATGAATACTGATGCTTTAAATTTTTTTTCACAAAAAAAAACTCTAACAATTAGATAGTTATCGTCTCCTTCAAAATTCAAAATTAATCATTCAAAATTGGATCAAAGTGAGTGTTAACAAATGTAATTTTTTTTCAGGTCAACCTATTATTTTTTAAGAAAAAAATACTTCTGATTTTATCCTTTTTTTGCGTACGCTATTTTAAAAAATACTTTAAAAAATGAACTATTTTTCGTATTTTTGCAGCTATGAATACAGAAGAAAATAAAGATCATTTGGAGCCTCAGAAAGGCAATTATGATGCGGGAAATATTACCGCTCTCGAAGGGTTAGAAGCAGTTCGGAAAAGACCTGGAATGTACATCGGAAGTACCGATACCAAAGGACTTCACCACTTAGTATGGGAGGTTATTGACAACTCTATTGATGAACATTTGGCAGGACATTGTTCTCATATTCATACTATCGTTCATCCCGACAATTCTATTACGGTAAAAGATAACGGAAGAGGGATTCCAACGGGTATTCACAAAAAGTTGCAAAAGTCAGCTTTGGAAGTGGTAATGACCGTTTTGCATGCCGGTGGAAAGTTCGATAAAGACACTTATAAAGTATCTGGTGGATTGCACGGTGTAGGGGTTTCTTGTGTGAATGCATTGTCTTCTTATTTGAGAGTTGAAGTACATCGAGAAGGACAGGTTTTTGAGCAAGAATATAAGCGTGGAAAACCTCAAGGAGATGTAAAAGTTATTGGTAAAACAGATGTAACTGGAACTCATGTTACTTTTCAACCTGACTTTGAAGAAATCTTTGAACCAGGCAATTATAAATATGAAACTTTAGCAGGTAGAATTCGAGAATTGTCTTTCCTAAATAAAGGATTGACCTTGACCTTGACTGACGAAAGATTGAAAGAAGAAGATGGTAGTTTCAAAAAAGAAACTTTCTATTCTGAAGGAGGATTGCAAGAGTTTGTAGTTTACTTGGATGCTAGTCGTCAGAAGTTAATTGAGACACCAATTTATGTAACTGGAAAAGAGGATAATGTAGAAATTGAAGTCGCTATGACTTACAATACTTCTTACTCAGAATCTATTCATTCTTATGTAAATAATATTAATACGAGAGAAGGTGGAACTCACGTAAGTGGGTTTCGAAGAGCTGTGAATAGAGTTTTCAAACAGTACGGAGATGATAATGGTTTTTTCAAAAAATTAAAATTCAGTATCTCTGGAGAAGATTTTAGGGAAGGGTTGACCGCTATCGTTTCAGTAAAAGTTCCCGAGCCACAATTCAAAGGTCAGACCAAAGGAGAATTAGGAAATTCAGAAGTGAATGGAATTGTTTCGCGTGCGGTAGGTGATATTTTAAAAGCCTACTTGGAAGAAAATCCGAAGCAAGGAAAAAGAATCATGGACAAAGTGATCCTTGCTGCCACCGCTAGAAATGCAGCTCGGAAGGCAAGGGAAATGGTTCAACGAAAAAATGTTTTGACTGGAAGTGGATTGCCAGGGAAATTGTCAGATTGTTCTTCCAAAGATCCTGTGGAAAGTGAGTTGTTTTTGGTGGAGGGAGATTCGGCAGGTGGAACTGCGAAACAAGGTCGTGATCGAAAATTCCAAGCGATACTGCCACTTCGAGGTAAAATATTGAATGTGGAGAAAGCAATGGAATATCGAATTTATGAGAATGAGGAGATCAAAAATATGTTTACCGCTTTGGGTGTTTCGATTGAAGAAAAGGATGGAGAGAAAATTTTGAATATCGAAAAATTAAGATACCATAAGATAGTCATCATGTGTGATGCCGACGTGGATGGTAGTCATATCGTTACTTTAATTTTGACTTTCTTTTTTAGATATATGCGTCCGTTGGTGGATCAAGGATATATTTATATTGCTGCGCCGCCACTTTATATGGTTAAAAAAGGAAAGCAATTTAGATACTGTTGGGATGAGGAAGAACGCCAAGAAGCAGTTAGTTTTTACTCAAAAGGAGAAGTTGATAACTCAGTAAAAATTCAACGATACAAAGGTTTGGGTGAGATGAATGATGTACAACTTTGGGAAACTACGATGGATCCTGAAGGGCGAATATTGCGTCAAGTTCAAGTCGAAGACGCGGTAGAAGCTGATCGAGTATTCTCGATGTTGATGGGAGATGAAGTGCCGCCTCGTCGGGCATTTATTGAAGCGAATGCGAAGTATGCGAAAATTGATATTTAAAAAATAATTTTTCAAATTATATATACTTAGCGGTGTTAGTGTTCGAACGCTAACACCGCTTTTTTTTGGATATTCATTTCACCTTCCGTCCCTTCCAATTATATTCTTTCACCAAGTTTCCTAACAATCCAATTACAAAAATATAAATGATGTGAAAAACCTGTGCGGGCAAAAATATTTTCATCAAATCTTTACGTTGAAAAAAAGTAGCGAGATGATTGAGATAGAAAAAATCGACGACAGTTTTGATGAAAAATTGAGCTAAAAATACCCAACCGATTTTAGCAAAAAAGAAAGGAAGTAAGAAAAAATTAAAAACAATACTCACACAAAAAAAGAAAACTAAAACTAAAATAAATAGGATTTGAAGTTCTTGATAATTTCCAGATTTGGAAGCCCAACGAATCCTTTGTTGAACAAAAGATTTTAAATCAGGTGTTCCTTTGGTTAAAACAGTTGCATTTTTATTTTTGAGAAAACCAATTTGAGTAGGAAAACGATTCGCCATTTTTTGCAATAAAAGCATGTCATCTCCCGAAGCAATTTTATCAATTCCATTAAAACCATCGACTTCGTAAAATGCTTTTTTTTCATAAGCTAAATTTGCACCATTGCACATATTCATAAATCGTCCATGGATTCCAGCTCCCGTTACTCCCATCATTCCTATGAAATCTAGCGACTGGCATTTTTCAAATAAAGATTTTTCCTTATGAAAATTAACTGGGGCAGCGATGAATTTATATTTCTCTTCTTCATAAAAAGAAACTAAATAGTTGAGCCAATTTTCAGGAACAATACAATCTGCATCGGTGGAAATAATTAAATCACCAGTTGAATTTTCGATGCCAATTTCGATGGCTTTCTTTTTAAAAGATTGGAGCTTACTTCTGTTTTTTACATAGTCTTTTAAATACAAAACGTGAACATTGGAAACCTGAAATTGCTGAACAAGTGCAGCAGTATCATCTTCAGAATGATCGTCAATAACCAATATTTCAAAAAGATGGGAAGGATATTTTTGATTTAAAATAGATTGAATGCATGCTTGAATATTAGCAGATTCGTTTCGAGCAGGGATGAGAATAGTGATTTTTATTTGAGGAGAAAAGTTAATTGGGATTTCCCAAACTGGAATTGATTTCCAATTTAAATAATAGCGAAGCATGATTAAAACATACGTCGAACTTAGGAAAAGAGAAATGTAAATGTATTGTTGCAAGT